>Ga0265295_1000160_pt1 | contig 139421 bp, 139 predicted proteins | sample Munlansysbiofilm_FD_192503 | JGI IMG/M metagenome (GOLD analysis project Ga0265295, IMG submission 192503) | Leachate microbial communities from a municipal landfill in Southern Ontario, Canada - Methane capture system biofilm | ecosystem: Engineered > Solid waste > Landfill > Unclassified ... | reverse complement strand
TCGAAAAAATTGAGGCTCAACTTATTGAGCTTTCCCCCCGACTTAATCAATACCAACTTAAGACGAAAGAACAGATTGAAAAAGCTATCAAAAAGATAATCAAGGGGGCATCAGATCTCTTCCAAATTCAACTCCTTAAAGACAAACAAACAGTTCAGCGTCAGATAGGCCCTGGAAAACCAGGCCCCAAGACACAGTATAAAAAAGTGGAATCTATTTCTTACCAACTGGAGTGGGCATTAGATCTTGAAGCCATAAGAACTCTGAGTGTCCGTGACGGTATTTTTCCACTTATTACTAATACTGATATTGAGACATCAGAGGTCCTCAAATCCTACAAGAATCAACCATATCTGGAAAAAAGGATGTACACCACCAAGTCTATCCTGAATATCGCCCCTGTTTTTCTCAAAAAACCAAGACGTATCGAAGCTATGACTTTTCTGTATTTTATCGCTTTAATGATTGTCAGTCTCATGGAGCGTAATATTCGGAAAAACATGGCTGAAAAAAAAGTTGAAAAATTACCCATATTGCCCAACGGCATGAATACCAAGAAACCAACCTGGAATAACATCAACTATTATTTTAGAAATGTTCATCTTTACCTTATCGAAAAACAAGGCAAAACAATTCAAACAACCCTGAAAGGCATTACAAATATGCATGAGTTTGTATTGAAACTACTTGGGATTTCTCCCTCAGTTTATACAACAATTCGAGACCGGTGGTGGCTTTTTACAAATTCAGTTGCGCCCTCAAAAAACAAGGGTTCAACCTAATTCACCAAATCATGCGCAAAAGGTGCGAAATGTAAGATTGAACATTTGAAGAAAATATTTGGCAAAAATCAGTACATCTTCCCCCCTGTCGTTTAAGGAAGGTAACTGGATTTTGATAACCCCGATTCGATGGGCCGCCTCAAGCTGATTGCGCATCAATGACAGCGGGCTGAGGGACAAGATTAAGATCATGGTGGGCGGAGCCCCTGTTACCCAGGCGTTTGCCGATGAAATCGGTGCAGATGGATATACACCCGATGCAGGGTCTGTGTCCAAACTGGCTAAATCCTATGCATAAAATGTGCGGCCGGAGCAGAAGAAGGTTTTTTGTTCTGGCCGCATTAAACCATTTAAGGAGAACCTGAATATGTTTGAAGTCATTGGAGAAAGAATCAACACCTCCAGAAAGCTTGTACAGGCTGCTGTTGCAGAGAGGGATGGTGTATATATCATCGATGATGTGACAAAACAGATCAAGGCGGGGGCCAGCTATATTGATGTAAACGCAGGTGCAAGGATCGGCCACGAAATGGAAGATATGCGGTGGCTGCTGGATGTTTGACGAGGTGCTGATTTGTATCCAGGGAATCTTCGACAGGGAATGGAAAGCCTGCCTCAACACAGGAGATGCAGACGGGACAGCTTATAGTGGTTGAAGTATCTGGGCTTAGTATTGTGTTCATTAAAATTCTGTTGGGCCTATTGACCAAATGTAAACTTTAGGTGTTATGTTTGTGCCCAAAGTTATAACTTGCCAGGGCATAATGTAAGGTTTCCATCTGTGACAGGATAGTTGATTTTGATTGTTGTTTCTACTCTATTGACAAATAGATCATCTGCCATGGGGATAATCAGATCAAGCTGGGCAATGCACTCTCTCCATTTAGAATTTACAACCTAAAATTGATCCCCCTGATGACAATAAACAGTATGGGGGCATACTGAAAGTTATAAGTTATTACCTAAAAGTTGCATTCATGTTTTTTGATTTTAAACCAATTAGCTTTTATATTAGTTTGTTATGATAATTTTTTTCAAATATATCATTCACCAAATTGTGCAGGGTTCAAAACCAAAAACCATGAACCCTTCGGGAGCGCTATTTGACCGGATCTGCTGCGTTGCCGGGCACTTGCGGTAAACGATTACAGCTGCATGCCCGGCGTCTTGCATATCCGGCCAACTAACGCTTGCAACTTTTAGGTATTATGCTTTTATCTTTGCCCTGTTTTTATCTACCCTTTTTTTAAGGTTTAAAGAGTCTTTCGACCTACAACTATCCCAGACATATTGAACAATATGGGTCCTGTGGGTGACCCGGGCCACCAGGTCAGAGGTGACATTGGGGTCGCTAAAGATCTGGGTAGTCTGCAAATTCAAGGATAGTCGTTATGATAATAGATTTTGTGTATTCATGTAGTCTGTATCTATCTTATTGACTTCCCTTTGTACGTCGTGTTGACTCTATGGTTCAACAAAACATAACATGTAAAGCGGAGCTCGTCAGATCTTGTTGTGAATTCAGTATCTTATGGGTTTGCGGTCTCGGTTTTTTTACAATCGAAATTTGAGGTGAAAAAAAGGTGCATTGGCACATAAGTAGGTCTTAATTTTCGAGAAGTATTATTTTTGCATTATTCATGCTATCTTTCGTAACATTACAGAGATTGAAGTACAGAATCTTTATAAAAACTGTCTTTAAACGATAGGGGTGTGTAGAGTTTTAAGTAGTGTCCGTGAATTGCTGAACAACAACCATCGTGCATCCAATGGTTAACGATCGAAATTTCATAACGAAATATAGCACGCACTATGTCAGAGGGCACTGCAACAAAAGACCGTTTTTTAAAATCATCTGCTCTGGGGGAAGAATTGAGGTCCATTTCAGGTTGTATTTATTAAGGACGTTTTACGGGAAAGCAAATGCAAAAATTTACACGGGAAGACAAACAAACATTTTTAAGTTTTTTCAGCCTATGTCGAGGACTGCCCCGGGAGAGCATAAATGATATAGTAGAGATCTCAGATTTTGTAGTTTTTCCTGAAAACATGTTCATCTCAACTACAGGTGATGGATATAACGATATTTTATTTGTAATATCAGGACTACTTAGGATAAGTATGAATTCATCCTCGGGACGGCGGGTCACGGTGCTCCTCGTAAAATCCGGGGAATGTTATAATTTATTAACTCCTTACCTGGACTATCCACGCAATCTGGAAGCCCAGGCTCTTGAACCCACCCGTTGTCTGAGGGTCTTGGCAAAGGATTTTACTCCCTTTGTGGAAAAACATCCTGCTATTGTACCCAACCTGCTTCGGATTGTCGGCTCAGCTTTTGATTCCGCAAACTCCAGGATCCTGGAGTTTATGGAAAAAAGAGTAGAAGCCCGGATCAAACGTGTCCTGTCCACCCTCCACGGTAAATTTACCTCTCCCCTTCATTTTACCAGTGTCCAAATTTCCGAGCTTGCCTGTACCACCCCTGAGTCAACCCTCAGAGCCATGGGACACCTCCGAGACATGGGTATTATAGAGACTCGGCCGGGGCAGATCTGGGTCTTAAACCCCAGTGCGCTTATGGACCTGGAATTCGGCGACCTCATTATTTAATCCCGCCTCTTAACAGCAGTGAAGAATCAATATTTTTAAGCTGACCATTCTTTTTTCAAAATTTTTCCCCAACATGACCGAGATCATGGAAGCTTTTTTTCTCTCCTGTATGATTTAAACGAGGTTATCAGAAACACGTTTAAATTAGGTGTATTGATATTATCTCACCCACCCTGCCCCTGGGAGGTGAGAGTCAGGAGGCCACGTAGCGAATGGGGTAAAGGTTTTTCGACAATATCAATAAAATTAAATTATCAAACTGTTCTTATTAAGGAGTTTAACAGATGCTAAATCCATTTGAAGTTAAGGTATCAGACAAAACACTGAAGTATATCAGAACAAGGGTAAAGGAATATCCCTGGAATAATATTGAAATGCCTGATGATGGGGGGTGGCTCTACGGCACAAACATGGATTACCTCAAAGAATTCTGCGACTACTGGGTTAATGAGTATGACTGGCATAAATGGGAGGCCAAAATAAATAAATTCTCTCATTTTAAAGCGCCTGTTGATGGTATTGACATTCATTTTATAATGGAGAAAGGCAGTGGTCCATCCCCCATGCCTTTGCTCATCAGCCATGGCTGGCCCGGATCAATAGTTGAATTTCTTGATATTATAGAGCCCTTGGCTCACCCGGAACGGTTTGGCGGAAAGGAAGAAGATGCCTTTGATGTCATCGCTCCATCCCTGCCGGGATTCGGGTTTTCAGGCCGTCCCTCGCGACCCATGGGACCCCGGAAGATGGCCGAGATTTTTAATAAACTCATGACCGAGACTCTGGGGTATAAAAAATACCTGGCACAGGGCGGCGACTGGGGCAGCGTGATCTCCAACTGGCTGGGGTACGACCATGCCGACTCCTGCATGGCTATACATGTTAATTGTGCAGGCATGCGCCATGTAGACGGCCCTCAAACCCCTGAAGAAATCGCCTGGCAAGGAAAACTGGAGCGGGATCAAATTATGGAGGACGGGTACAGAACCCAACAGGCCACCAAGCCCCAGACTTTAGCATATGCCATGGCAGACAGCCCGGTGGGAGTGGCCGCCTGGATACTTGAGAAATTTAAGACTTGGTCCGACATCCAGGGTGATGACATTGAAAGCGCCCATACCAAAGACACTCTTTTGACTAATATCATGGTCTATATTGTCACCAACACCTTTAACACCGCTTCCTGGGTCTACTTTGGTCGGCGGGAAGAAGGGGAAGGTATTCTGGGTCCCGACGGTGTCAGGGGGCTTGAAGGTTGCGGACGTGTATTGGGATCTGATGGCAGACGGATTGAAGTCCCAACAGCCTGCGCCCTGTTCCCTGCGGAGATGCTGCCCTGGCCGCCCCGATCCTATTGTGAGCGGATGTATAATATCACCCGGTGGACAGAAATGGACCATGGCGGGCACTTTGCCGCACTGGAAGAACCTGACCTGCTGGTGGATGATATCAGGGCTTTTGCACGCACGCTGAGATAGGCGATAAAAAATTAAAAACTGTTCAACAGTCAACGGATTAAATTGAGACTTGTATCATTGGCGGATGAATTTAAGATAGGAGGACGCATCATGCACAACGGTTATATGGGTCAAATTTTAAGGGTAGACCTGACTTCCGGAAAATGCAGCACCGAAGCTATTGATCCAGATACAGCCAGAAAGTTTGTTGGCGGTGTAGGGTATGCCGCCAGGATATTGTTTAACGAGATAAAGCCCGGCATTGATCCCTGGGTCCTGAAAACAAGCTGATTTTTGCCACTAGTCCACTTTCGCATAATCTTGTTCCCGGGGGAGGCAGCGTCAGTGTTTGTTTTAAATCCCCCATGACCCATGCATGGGGAGAATCCAGAAGCGGGGGAAACTTCGGCCCGGATCTTCGCCGTGCTGGCTTTGATCTGCTCATAATAGAAGGAAAGTCCGAAAAACCGGTCTATCTTGAAGTGGTAGACGGAAATGCATCTTTAAAGGATGGCGCAGGGCTTTTGACCAAAGATGTGTATGAAAAAACAGATCTCATAGAAGCCCAAATGCCCGCCGACCTGAAGCATAAATCAGTTATGTGCATCGGACCGGCTGGTGAAGGCAAGGTCATCTTTGCCTCCATCATGAGCGGAGACAGGGCTGCCGGAAGAAGCGGTGGTGGAGCTGTGATGGGATCAAAAAACATTCTGGCCATTGCCGTATCTGGTCAGGCTAGGGTAACCCATGCCGATCCTAAAGCCTTTATGACGGCGGTGAAAGACGCTGTGAAAACCGTAAAGGATAATGAGGTCCGCAACTGGTTCCACGAATTCGGTACTACCGCAGACCTGTCCGGTGCAGATAAATCCGGAGATTTGCCCACAAAGAACTGGCGGTCCAATAGTTGGGGAGCCGGCACGGAATTGTTTGAATATTTCCAGAAAAACAACCTTGTACGCTCAAGACAATGTTACACAGGGTGCCCCATAGGTTGTGGAAGGGTCTGTCAAGTAAAGGAAGGCCCGTATAAAACACCTGTACATGAAGGCGGTGAATACGAAACAGTAGCCTCGTTTACGGCATTTGTCCTCAATAAAGACATGAATGCGGCTGTACATTGCGGTTACCTGTGTAACAAATGGGGAATGGACACTATTTCTACGGGTGCGGTGATTGCTTTTGCCATGGACTGTTATTCCGAAGGCATCTTATCTAAAGAAAAAGCAGACGGGATTGATCTGAACTGGGGAAATACATCCGCCCTTCCTATTTTAGTTAAAAAGATCGCATTCCGACAGGGATTTGGCGATATTTTAGCAGATGGTGTAAAGAAAGCCGCAGAAAAAATCGGCAACGGCGCCGACAAGCTGGCTATCCATGTTAAGGGCCTGGAAGGCCCTGCCCATGATCCCCGGTCAAGTAAAACTCTTGGCCTTGGCTATGGTACTGCAAGCCGCGGTATGTGCCACATCCATCCTCTTGAAGGCATGTCCTATGACAAAGGCAAAATGGATTACGGGATGCAAAAATATGGGGTCCGTGATCCGGAAAAGGTGGGCCAATGGGATGAAAAGGGTAAGGGCAAAGACACGGCAATCCTGCAGAGGGGTTTGATTTTGCCTGATATCCTGTCCACTTGTAAGTTCATGTGCTATGCCGGGATAACCCCTGAACATTGGGTCAAAATGCTAAGTGCTACCACGGGCTGGGATATTGACGATAAAGAGCTTCTCAGAGTCGGAGAACGGGTCCTCAACCTTCAGCGTATGTTTAACATCCGCGAATCTCTGGGCCGTAAAGACGATATGCTGCCTGAAAGAGTGTTTTCCATGCCGGAATTTGGTGCGTTTAAAGATGAAGAAGATTGTACCATAAAAGCCTATGACGATATGCTGGATGAATACTACGAGGCCTGCGGCTGGGATATCAGGACAGGTGTACCAAAAGAGGAGAAACTCAAGGAATTGGATCTGTAAAAACTGATAATGCACAGTCAAAAATTTTAAACTTTAGAGTTTATAGGTCATGGGCAAAATCATAGTGGTCTATAAACCTAAATGTTAAAAGTTAAGGATGTTTTGTCGAAATTCTTCAAATCCTTCAATTTGTATTTTAATTTGTTTAGGAGATAATTATGTCTGATTCCAGATCGTTTAAAGAAAGTTTCAGTAATAAAAATTTTGATCCTGTTTTATTCTGGTCAACGCTTGCAATTGTTATGTCAATCCTTTTCTGGGGCTGGTTCAACCTGGAATCTTTTGAAAAGGTTCTGGGATCAATGCACGGGTGGGTGACAGTTCAATTCCGTTGGTTCTTCATGTACTTGTTTTCTTTTATCTTGCTTTTCCTTTATTTTATTGCATTCAGTAAATATGGCAATCTCAAACTGGGTAAGGCGGAAGACAAACCAGAGTACAGCACCTTTTCTTGGATTGCCATGTTGTTTTCAGTTGGCATTGGAGCAGGCTATGCCTATTGGACCATCGGTGAGCCTCTACTCCACTGGCAGAACACGCCTTATCTTGCCGAATCTGGATCCCAGGCAGCCCAATCCGTTGGGATTGCCATCGGTATTTTCCATTGGGGATTCCATAGCTGGGGCATTTTTGCCCTGGTGGGTATGGCCATTGCCTTTCCTGCATATCGCTACGGAATGCCCCTGAATATCTCGACCAGCCTTTACGGGCTGTTGGGCGAGAAATGGTGTAATTCCAAACCTATGAAAGTAGTTGAAATAATAACCATCGCTTCCACAATTCTGGGTATATCTACGGTTATCGGGCTGGGAATTCAAAGCACCAAGGGCGCCTTTAAATACCTGCTGGGAATAGAGCTTTCCGATTGGGGGGTATATGCTTTCATCCTGGTTCTTAGCCTCTGTTTTATCTCCTCTGCTGTCAGCGGGATTAAAAGAGGGATTAAACACCTTTCAACATTAAGCATTTTTGTAGGATTTATCTGGCTGTTTTTCATTCTTTTCTCAGGTCCAACTGCCACGCTGTTAAACGGCATGTCCCAGGCAACTGGTACTTATTTTCAAAATATTATTTACATGAGTTTTTTCACAGACTATCCCAACAACGGGCCATGGCTAGGCTGGTGGACAATTTTCTATTTTATGTTCTGGGCGGCTTTTGCGCCCTTCAGCGGAGGTTTTATAGCTAGAATCTCTCGGGGAAGAACCCTAAGAGAATTTGTACTGGGTGTAACTGTTATTCCTACCTTTGTCAGTATTGTATGGTTTTCCGTAATCGGTGGTGCTGGCCAGTGGGCGGAAATAAACAAAATGGCCTCCATGGTGGAGTCCGTCAAAGTAGATTTTGGTGAATCCATCTATCTGCTGATGACCGTCTTTGACGGTGGATATGCATTTAGCTGGTTGGTGTTTTTAAGTGTTTTCATTTTCATTGTCACCACTGCCGATTCAGCTTCCTTTTTTGCCGGTATGCAGATGTCAAGAGGATCTGCTGAGCCTCATATCTCCGTAAGGGGCCTTCAGGGTCTTTTAATGGCTGGAATGGCAGTTCTCATGACCATGGCCGGCGGTCTTTCCACATACCAGATGATGGCCGTTATGGCAGGGCTGCCCATTTCCCTTCTGATGCTTTTTATGACGTTGAGTTTGTTTAAACTCATCAAAAAAGAGTATGAAAAAGAACAGGTAGACAAGCGAATAGCAGAAATTGAAGAACAAAAGATCTTGATCAGAAAGACACTTCAGACTGAGATGCTCAACAGTCCAAAATAGTTGTCAAATAGGCCAGAATTGATACATATGAGATCCCAAGCCCGATTCTGCTCTTGCCGAAATCGGGCTCAATTCCACCAAAGTCAAAACTTTATAGCCTGACGTTAGTATTATGTGTGGCCAAATTTTGGTAAAATATTTTAAAAGTGGACAATAATGTAGCAAAACCGCAATCGGAGAGAAAAATTATGGAACATGATACGAGTATTTTTTTTAAATTCCCCCTGGAGGTGGTTTCAAAAATTGATGTTGAAAAACTTCATGGGTTGACCATGGACATTTTATCCAAAAAAGGAATCCTTTTTCAGTTTGACGATGCTTGCAAGGCATTGTCAGCCTATGGTGCCAGGGTATCGGGAAATATTGCATTTATTGATGATGCCATCGTTCAAAAGGCTCTTGAAACCGCTCCAAAGAATTTCACCATTCAGGCAAGGGGCGAATTTAGACCTTTACTCATTGGGGACACCCAAAAAAAACCCGTTATTTGTCCCGGTAACGGCACGGTATTTATAATAGAGAAAAACGGCCATAAACGTAAAGCCACTATGGAAGATTTTGATAATATAACAAAATTGTGCGAATCCAGTCCCATAATGGACATGGTTGGTGCTGTTCCGGTGGAACCTTGCGATGTGGAAGAAAAAAACAGGTATCTTAAGCTAGTCCAGCATCTCATGCGTTATAGCAATAAACCCCTGATCGGGGTTGCCACGGACCTGAAAGAATCTAAACGTCTTTTTTCCATGCTGGAACTGGTGTACGGCCAGGGATATCTGCGAGATAATTCAGTCATCGCCTATAGTCCCAATCCAGCCAGCCCTTTATGCTATGATTCTCTGACCTGCCATACGCTTATGGCCTATGCTGAAAACAATCAAGTATCCATGGTTCTTTCTGCCCCCATGGCAGGACTTACTGGACCATTGAATATGCATGGTATGGTAGCGATGATAAATGCGGAGGTCCTGGCAGGGCTCTGCCTCAGTCAGGCCGTCAATCCTGGTGCTCCCTTTATCTACTCTTTCGGTGGACTGACCTCTGATATGCGTTGGGCCAACAGTATTGGTGCCGCTCCCGAAGGAAGTCTTATTAACATGGCTCTCATGCAGCTTGCCAGGTTATATAAACTTCCTTCAAGAGCTATGGCCGGAATATCAGAAGCTAAAATGGTTGATTACCAGGCAGGAATGGAGACCGCTCAAAATTATCTGACCTTGAGCATGTGTGGAGTTAAGATGGTCAATGAAACAGTGGGCGTCATGGATTCTCTGATGAGCACCAGTTATGAGAAATGGATTCTTGATGAAGAACTTTTGAGCCGTACGGATTGCCTGGCATCCGGCTTGGGCAGTTTTGACCCGAATGCTGTTTTCGATATGATTAATTCCGTTCCCCACAGTGGAAATTTTCTCATGGAAAAATCTACTTTTGCGGCCTGCAGAAATATTTGGAAACCTGAAGTTTCATTCTGGCAACCATACCATGTTTGGGAGAAACAACGGCAGGATATTGTAGAAATTGCCTATGAAAAATGGCAAAGCCGTATCGCAAATAGTGGAGAGTCAATCCTGGATTCGCATTTGGATGCCGAATTGAGTAAGTATATAGAGAACATTAAGTAGGCTTGCCTTTTACGATAACCTGGATGTAGAAATCGACGTTGTGGCCGGTTTGTAAACCATCGTAACAAATAAATAATAATATAAAAGCGTTCTCTTGTAATTGTCTCTTAGCCTAATTTTTTCGTTGTAATTAAATTACAATCCTCCAAACACTTCAGGTATTCTTGTAGTTAAAATTTTGCTAAGCCTTGAACTAAAGCTAAAAAATCTAATTGTTAGAGTTGACTTAGAGGTAAATATGACTGATTTTAATACAATGACTGAAAAACTTGTGACCTGCGACGCTGAAGGCCTTCTTCTAATTGTGCAGACCGCTCTGGATGAGGGGGTAGCCGCTCAGGATATCCTCACGAAGGGGTTAATCGCTGGCATGGATGTTGTGGGTGAAAAAATGGAAAACGGTGATATGTTTATTCCCGAGGTTCTCATGGCTGCCCATGCCATGGGCAAATGTGTCACTATGTTAAAACCCCTCCTGGCAGAGGGTGAGGCTACCGATGGTGTCAGTGTTATCATAGGCACCGTTAAAGGAGACCTCCACGATATCGGGAAAAACCTTGTTGCCATGATGCTTGAGAGCAGCGGCATGACGGTCCATGATCTTGGTGTGGATATTTCGCCCGAAGATTTTGTTGCAAAAATTACAGAAACCAATGCAAAGATTGTCTGTATCTCAGCGCTTTTAACCACAACCATGCCCATGATGAAACGCACGGTGGATGCCATCAGGGAAAGCGGGCTGAGAGACAAGGTTAAGATCATGGTCGGCGGAGCCCCTGTCACACAGACGTTTGCCGATGAAATCGGTGCAGATGGCTATGCGCCCGATGCAGGATCTGCATCCAAGCTGGCTAAATCCTACGCATAAAATGTGCGGCCGGAGCAGAAGAAGGTTTTTTTGTTCCGGCCACATTAAACCATTAAGGAGTACATGAATATGTTTGAAGTCATTGGAGAAAGAATCAACACCTCCAGAAAGCTTGTGCAGGCTGCTGTTGCAGAGAGGGATGGTGCATATATCATCGATGATGTGACAAAACAGATCAAGGCGGGGGCCAGCTATATTGATGTAAACGCAGGTGCAAGGATCGGCCACGAAATGGAAGATATGCGGTGGCTGCTGGATACCATCGGCCCGGTTTCAACGATACCACTGTGCCTTGACAGCCCGGACCCGGCCGTTCTTGAAATGGCATTTTCCATGGTGGAAAAAGTCCCCATGATCAACTCCATCAGCCTTGAAAAAGATCGTTTTAATGCCATGATGCCTTTTCTTGAGGGTAAAGAGTGTAAAATTATTGCCCTTTGCATGGATGATTCAGGAATGCCCGCTTCTTCCGAGGATATAATAGGAAGGGGGGTGTCTCTGATCGAAGAGTTGAATAAAATAAATATTCCGACGACATCCATCTATATTGATCCCCTTGTCCAGCCCATCAGCACGGATACAGGCAAGGGAACAATGGTTCTGGATGCTGTCCGGGGCATCAAGGCAAAATTTCCCTTGGTTCACATCACAGGCGGGCTGTCCAATATCTCCTATGGCCTTCCCCAGAGAAAGATCATCAACAGGATATTTGTAGCCCTGATGATGGGTGCGGGCATGGATTCTGCGATTATCGATCCCCTGGATGAGAAGATAATGGCCACCATCAAAACCGCCGACATGCTTCTTGGAAATGATGATTATTGCATGAATTTTCTTAAGGGTGTGCGGGCAGAGGCAATAAAGGGCTGATTTTCAAGTATGAAGATAGATGTAACCATTGATGAGGTCCTGGAGGCGCTTCCGGGCAGCAGACCTTTAAAAAAGATACAGGCTCCCCTGGAGCAGAGCCTTGCTGCGGCACGGAAGATATGGCGGCCCAGGGCAGTCTACAACTGGCTTGATGTAAAAAAGATCACGGACCAAACCATAACCCTTGCCAGTCCGGGAGATAAAAGGGCAGTTGCCCTTAATACGGGTTTTTCCACCCGGTTTCTTGCAAGGGCTGAAACGGTTCTGGCTGCTGTCTACACACTGGGAACCGAACTTGAAGAGTACTGCGGTTCCCTGTCTGCCAGGGGAGATTTTCTAGGTGCCTATCTTACGGATATAATCGGCCTTGTGGTGCTTGACAAGGCTGGGGAAAAGATCAAGAGACTTGCTGAAAACCGGGCTAAAACCCTTGGTTGGGGAGTAAGTCCTTTTTTGAGTCCAGGCTCGGTCCACGGATGGGAGCTTGACGATCAACCATCTCTCTGTTCTTTCCTTCCCCTGGAAACCATCGGGGTAAAGGTAAATGCAAATGCCATCCTCCTCCCCTTTAAGTCCATCTCCTGTTTAATCGGCCTGGGCCCTGACTATGCCTCCGGGCTTGTCGGCTCAACCTGTGATGTCTGCTCAAAAAAAGAGATCTGCACGATGAGAATTCATTGAGGAAACCTTCGTGACACAAAAAACTGTTCACATTCTCCACCATGGCAGAGAAATAAAAGCTGTTGCCGGTCGAAAGCTCATGGAGGTGCTGGTTGACAGCGGCATATTTTTGAGGTCCGACTGCGGAGGAAAGGGGAAGTGCGGCAAGTGTCTTATAAACGTGATCTCTCCCGAAGAAGAGGTCGGTTTGAAGCCTGCCTGCACCCTGGAGGTGACCCAGGACATGGGGATCGAAATCCCTGAGACCTCCATGTATTCCGCCCATATTATTTCCAAGGCATCGGTGAACCTGCCAGAGTCTTTCCTCCGTTCAGATCCCGGAGATGCGGATCCCCAGGCCCTGGGAATTGCCGTTGATCTTGGAACCACCACCCTAGCCGTTTATCTCGTAAATATCAGGGAGAGAAAGATTCTATCGTCCCTGTCTGTAAAAAATCCCTAGGCCCTTTACGGCGATGACGTAATGACAGGATTGAGATCAACCCGGAAACCGGGATTGCGAGTCTGTCGGTCATTAAAAACAGCCGGGGGAAAAAAATAACCCCCACCGGGGTTTGTGGTTCGGGCGTTATCTCTGTTGCTGCTGAATTGCTGAGAACCTCTGTCATGATGCCCGACGGTCGGCTGAACAAGGAGTTTGCCACGCCTGCCCTTGAGATGGATGGGGATACACCCCAGGCCTATGTTCTCGTTCCTGGTGATTCGTCTGATCCATCTAATCCATCTAATCCATTCGTGCACCCAGACCTGCCGGACACTCAAGGGGCCGTCACCTTTCTTCAGAAGGATATCAGGGCCGTTCAACTTGGTAAATCCGCCCTGATCACCGGTATTGAGTTCCTAGGCAGGGCAGCAGGTATTGATCTTCCTTCAAAGATACTCATTGCAGGGGCCTTTGGTTCCCATCTTAAAAAGGAGGACATGCTGGCGCTGGGAATGCTTCCTGCCATTGAACCGGACAGGATTGAATCCATCGGCAATGCAGCAGGAACCGGGGCCATCATGACCCTGTGCGATGAAAAAAACAGAGGAAAAATAGAGGCACTTGCGGAGGGAGTCACCGTGGTTGACCTTGCCCTGAGCAAGGAGTTTCAGGAGCAATTTATTAAAAGCCTTGGTTTTCCGGAACCAGTGTAACCTGACTTGTTTTCAACACATTCTTTCTGCCCTTTGGAGACGTGCCTGTTCTTCCTCCCACGCCTCTTTGATCTCCTGGAGCACCGCACCCACATCGGCGATCTCAGTGCTCTCCTCAAACAAACCGGTCAGTTTTTCTTCGGGGTTTAATTCTCCGCTGTCGTAGAGGCCCCAGATCTCCTTGGCGTATTGACTGCCTGCCAGTTCAGGGGCAAATCGGGCATAGTAGTCGGTGATGTTGTTAATGTCACGTTCTAACATCCTCTGGGCGTGGTTGTTTGCCGTGGCATCAACCGCCTGGGGAAGATCGATAATAACGGGGCCGGATTCATTAAGCAGGATGTTAAATTCTGACAGGTCTCCGTGTACAATTCCTGCGGCCAGCATGCGCATCACATATTTCATTACAACGGCATGATCTTCAAGTGCCTGGCCAGCGGACATGGACACATCGCTCAGTCGCGGTGCTACCTCTCCCTGATCGTCCGTGATCAGCTCCATCAGCAGTACGCCGTCAAAACAGCCATAGGGCTTGGGAGCACGTACGTCGATATCGGCCAGTCGATACAGGGCATCCACCTCAGCAGTCTGCCAGATCTCTTCCTGCTGGTTGCGGCCGAATCTGGAGTGTTTTTCCATGGCCCTGGCACGACGGGTATTGCGGACCTTCCGGCCCTCCCTGTATTGCACTGCCTGCTTGAAGCTTCGCTGCTCTGCCTCTTTGTACACCTTGGCGCAGCGGATTTCAGATCCACAGCGCACCACATATACAGCGGCCTCTTTGCCGCTCATCAGCTGACGGATGACTTCATCCACCAGACCTTCATCAACCAGGGGTTGGAGTCTTTTTGGAGTTTTCATGGAGTTATTATACCTTATTTCAACACGGGATGGAACACTAAAAATAAAGTTGCTGCAAGCCTGTCGCAATAGCCTTTATAGTTTGATGCTGCAAATCTCTGAATCATTAAGATCTCTTTTTGCCATACTTTTCGATAATAATCGTGCGATCCTCTTCGGGAATGGATTCCAGATATCTCTTCCACCCAGGACACCAATTGGTATGCCAGCGCCAGAGTTTGCCCATAAATGAAGATGGATTGTTATCAAATTTTGCCCTGAACCTGCATTTTTCACAGGAATGTTTCGACATTGAAGTTTCTCCTTTGGTATTGACCATGATTTAAACGTATAAGAGTATGCACTCGTGAGGTTTTTTTTCAACAGACAAATGGTAATTCCAGGGATTTCCATTTTTTCCAAGTTCCATAAACGGCGATGGAAAGCCCTCTTTTACCGAAATTCTGCTGACGTGGCAGTGGATCGGGGTTGAATTGTTTCAGAGGAGTATTATCTTCTTTTAAACCCTCTAACGGGTGATCGAAAATTAAAAAGGAGGCTCCCAATGTACGATAAAAATAAACTTTGTGAGAAGATTAAAAGTATATATCCCGATATCGGCCGATGTGGAATAGATATCAAGGTTGAATACGATCAAGACCAAAAGATGTGGGTCTTGTATCTTAAAAAAGGGAAACGGGAGGCCAAGCATTTTCTTGAGGAAGAGGATCTGAAAAAGTGTATGGCCGGAGAACAATGCGTCAGCCTGGGGCTTGAGGTGAGCCAGATTAAAGATTAAGTTTTTTATGTTGATGGGCCGATAGGAATGCTATGTCGATAATAAAGCAGGGCTTTTACCTGTAAAGAGGAAATTATATCATGCATAGTATCTCTTCCTATCCCGGGCCATTGGCAGGTTATGGTAATGACTCCATGGCCCACACCGGGTCAAAACAGATTAAACAGGAGTCTGTTACCGCATCCAGGAATCAAAGTATGGATCTCTCCCTTACAACCCGTGAAGGGGACGTGGTTACGATTAATGCTGCTTCATTTTCAGAGTTGGACTCCTATTCCTATGCCTACGATCAGACCGGTCGAATGACCAATGGCCGAACCTCGACCACATCGCAAATGAGCTATCGGACCATGACCCTTGAAACGGGCTCAAGCTTTACGTTTTCGGTGAAGGGCAATCTCAATGACCGGGAACTCGATGATATTGAACAGCTTGTGGCAAGCCTTGACAAGGTCATGGGGGCGATGGTGTCAGGTGACGTGGCCGGGGCAGTTGAAACTGCCCTTGGCATGGCCGATTCTGATACGGTATCTTCTTTTTCGGCGGATTTGAGCACTCAAAGTTCATACACCGTGGCAACCGAGGTCGCGCAGGAGAGATATTCCCCGAATATTGGGGCTGAGTCTTTTCCATCTTCCTTATCTTCCCTGCCTCCATTATCACCTGGTCTCACCCTGGTTGAAGAGCTTGTTAAGAGAATGTCAGAGTTGATGGACGAAGCCGAGGAGGCTATTAAAGAAAAGTTTCAGCAACCCTTCTTTCAACAACCCATTGACCAGCTTTTTGCCAAGCACCTGAAAGCCTCGGATTCGTCTAATCATAAGACCCCGGCAATCAGGTCTTGATCAGCAGCGCCTCCATAAGTCCGATGCGGTTCTCATGGAGGTTGGCCGTCATGGTTCGGCCGAACTCTTTGCCGTTGTTTCCGAAAATGATGTGGGGACCAAGGGGGCGGGGAGGATCTCCTTTTTTCGGGGCCGCCGCCAGCACCTTCTGCCACCATTTTTTTGCCTGATCGGTTGCATCATTGATAAAATCAGGGGTAAAACCCGTTTCCGCGGCCAAGGAGGTGAGGTGTTCCCGGGTCTCAAGAAACGAGATCAGGTGGGAGTTGGCCCAGGGCACGGGCAGATGAATCTCCTGGTTTTCCTTCTGGACTATTTCATGGAGAATCAGCCGCCCGCCGGGCTTTAAAACCCTGTAAAATTCGTTGAATGTTTTTTGTTTGTCCGAAATGTTCATGAGGGTGTGCTGGCACCAGACAACGTCAAAGGTGCTCTCTTGAATGTCAAGATCTTCAAGGTCCCCCTGGATAAACGAGACCCTGTTCTCGAGACCTGCGGCCCTGGTGAGCATCCGGGCTACCCTTACAAAGGCCTCCACAAGATCGATGCCCGTTACAGAACTGTTGAAGTGTTTGCTTAAAAATCGCGAAGATCCGCCGATGCCGCAACCTGCATCTAGGATTTTATCCGTTGATGCAAGGCCGCAGCGTTCGCCCAGGGTCTGGGTGGCCAGGTGCCCCCCGGTGTGGAGCTGGTCAATGATCGAGATCTCCTTGAGCTCAAGGCGGTCCGGGTCTTTGCCTGCAAGTTCAAGGGCCGCCCTTATTTTGAGTTCAAGATCGTCTGAGCTGTAATGATTTTCTATGTTCTTGTCCACTTGGGCTCCCGTTTTGCCTCGAATGCGGCAACTCCTTCCCTTGCATCATTGGTGGTGCAAAGCTGGGTGAACATCTCCCCCATGTAGTCCAGGGCCTGGTGATAGGGCAGGTCGGACATGCCGTAGATACCCTTTTTGCCGCACTCCACTGCAAGGGGGCTTTTTTTTGCGAGTTTTCCGGCAAATTCCATGGTGGCCGAATCCAGCTGATCATCGGGAACCACCCGGTTTATCATTCCAAGGCGCTCGGCCTCTTTTGCATCGATGATATCCCCCCCAAGAACCATCTCCAGAAGTTTTTTCCTTGATACAAGGCGGGAGAGGGGAACGCCGGGTCCAAGGCAGATGAGTCCCACATTGATGGCCGTGGTTCCGAACTTTGCACTTTCACAGGCAATGGCAAGGTCTGCGGCAAAAACAAGGCCCGCACCATTGGCAATGGCATAGCCCTTTACCGATGCGATCACAGGTTTTCTCATCTTGGCAATTGTCTTGTTGTGCTGGTCCATTTTTGCGATCATGGCCCTTAGTTCCCCAGGGGATTTGTCTTTAAATTCTGCAAGGTCGATCCCGGTTGAGAAATGCTTTCCAGCAGCCTTTATTACCACCACCCTTACCTCGTCGTCCCCGTCAAGGTCTTTGAGGTAACGGTTCAAGAGGGTTGCAAACCCCAGGGTAAAGGTGTTTTTCTGTTCCGGTCTGTTCAGGGTGATCGTTCCCACCCCGTTCTCTTTTTCCATTAGAACCGATTGTTTGTCAGTCATGGAGCTCCTTATGGATCTTTTTTTGATAGTTGATTTTCAGGATTGAAGTTCCTCCATATTGGCAAAAAAATCAAGGACTTCGGGGTTTTTCAGGGCGTCCTTGTTCTTTACCTCCTGGCCGTGGACCACCTTTCGAACGGCGAGTTCCACCTTTTTCATGTTAAGGGTGTAGGGAATATCGGGAACTGCCAGTATTTTGGCCGGTACATGGCGGGGGGAGGCGTTTTGCCGTATGTCGGCCTTGATCTTTTTAACGAGCTCATCGTTAAGTTCAATCCCTTGTTTAAGCTTTACAAACAGGATTACCCGCACGTCATTGTTCCAGTTCTGGCCGATTACAACGCTGTCTTCCAGTTCTGGCATCTGTTCGAGGCGGCGGTAAATTTCAGCCGTGCCGATACGCACACCTCCAGGATTCAAGGTTGCGTCGGACCGGCCGTACATGATTACCCCGCCCCGTTCGGTGACTTCGATAAAGTCTCCGTGGGCCCACACGCCGGGGTAATCGAGAAAATAGGCGGCCTCATACCGTGAGCCGTCATCATCGCCCCAGAAGCTGATGGGCATGGATGGGAAGGGGGCCGTACACACAAGTTCACCTTGTTTGCCCACAACTGGTTCTCCCTTTTCATCATAGGCAAACACCTTCATGGCAAGGCCCCTGCACTGGAGTTCGCCGGCATAGACAGCTCCCATGGGGTTGCCAAGGGCAAAGCAGCCGTTGAGATCAGAGCCGCCTGAAATGGATGCAAGCTGAAGGTCTGATTTCACCTCGTCGTAGATGAATCCAAAGTCTTCCTTTGACAGTGGAGAGCCGGTGGATAGAATCGCCTTCAGGGTTGAAAGATCAAAGAGTTTACCAGGCTTTACGCCTGCGTTCTTGAGAGCCGCGATATAGCCTGCACTTGTTCCGAAAACCGTGACCCGTTCTTCCTCGGCCATCTGCCAAAGGGCATCTGGGCCTGGATGAAAGGGGTTGCCGTCAAAGAGCACCAGGGTTGCTCCGGTGGCAAGGGATGCCGTGAGCCAGTTCCACATCATCCATCCGCAGGTGGTGAAATAAAATATGGTGTCTTCGGGTTTAAGGTCGGTGTGCAGCACAAGCTCTTTCAGCTGATGTAAAAGCACCCCGCCAGCACTCTGAACCATGCACTTGGGGAGCCCAGTGGTGCCGGACGAGTACATGATGTACAGGGGATGGTCAAAGGGGAGCTGTTCAAATTCTATTGCAGTTGCCCTGGTGTCCTTGAAGTCATCAAAAAAAATGGAGTTGGGAATGTCTGTGATATCGGGTTTATCCTTGACATAGGGAATGACCACCACCTTTTCAATCGAGGGCAGCTCCTTTAAGATGCCTGCAATCTTTTCAAGGCTGTCCTGGGGTTTGCCCTTGAAGAAATATCCGTCGGCCGTGAACAGCACCCTTGGCCGGGTCTGGCCGAACCTGTCAAGCACCCCCTTGATGCCGAAATCAGGCGAACACGATGACCAGGTTGCGCCCATGCTCGTTGCAGCTAACATGGCAATGATCGCCTCTGGCATGTTGGGAATAAAGCCAACTACCCGGTCACCGGGTTTTATCCCGGCCTTTTTAAGGGCCGATGCAACGGCGGCCGTTTCAAGGTAAAGCTCGTTAAAGGTCAGGGTTCGGCGAACCCGGTCTTCACCTCGAAAGATCAGGGCCGTGTGATCGTTACGGTTGCGAAGCAGGTTTTCGGCAAAGTTGAGCCGGGCTCCGGAAAACCAGGTGGCCCCTGGCATTTTTTTGGGGTCGTCGATAACCCTGTCATAGGGGGTTGATGATTTTATATCGAGAAATTCCCACGCCTTTGCCCAGAACAGTTCAAGGTTTTCAACCGACCACTGGTAGAGATCCTCATAGGTCTGAAAATCTGTACCCTGATCCCTGTTGACCTCCTGCATGAATTTAAACATGTTGGTGCTTTGGATACGTTCTTTTGATGGTGTCCATAAAAGCTTTGCCATTGCTTTCTCCTGTTTAGGTCATTGGGAAACTTCCGTCGAAACATCACTGTGCGAGTCTCGATTTTAGAGCCCCCTTTGGTTTTCCTGACCGGAACATTCAAAACCAAAGGGGGAAAACATTTAAAAAGAGTCAAAGTGACCTCCGACGTTTTGCGTTCCGGTTAGGATAACCAAAGGGGGCGGGATGAGACTAATGCCCACCCTGTACCATCATATTTCAATGTTCGTTGTGGACGTGAGCCATTCCTCGCTCTTGCCATGCCGGTTATTCGTAGAGCACGGCAAGGATGGTGGCCCTGCCGTTCTTGCCCGTGATAAGGTGGGGGGTGGTGGAAAGGTAGTAGACCGAGTCCCCTGGCTCGAGTTCATAGGTTTCTCCCCCGATGAATAGTTCTGCCACACCGTCCAGAACATAGATGAACTCCTCTCCGTTATGAACGGACACCTCCTTGTCCGGGTTTTCTTCAAGCTGGACGATCAAGGCCTCCATGTGGCGTCCCTGGACCTCCGGGGCGAGGCTCATGTACGAGTAAATGTTTTTCTGTTCCTTCTGGGAGGTTGATCGTGAGATCTTTTTCCTCTCGTTTTTTCGGGTGATGGAGTAGAGTTGGGAACCAACGCCTGAGACAAGTCTGCCCAGGGCTGAATCAAGGGCCCTGGAAAGCTTCATAACCGTTCCCAGCTGGGGTTGAACTTTCCCGTTCTCAATGTCCTGGAGGCTCTGGCTGTCAAAACCCGTGAGGTTTGAAACCTCGTCAATGGAGAGTCCTTTTTTCTCCCTCAGCTTTTTGATGCGCAACCCCACCTCATCGATCTCACCCGGGGCTGGGGGTTTTATTTCACCGGTGAGATTTTCAAAATAGTCTACGTTTATGTGGGGCATATTCTTATCCTTTTCCATTGTCCCTCCTGGGTCTGTTTTGTTTTATTCCCAACCTTGGGGCAGCAGCTGCCCAGGTTTCTCGCCAAGTTTTTTCTTAAGCTTAGCAAGGCCCGGTCTTGCAAAATGCATGTGACCCTCCTTCAGGGTTCTGCCGTTAAGGACAGCCTCGCTTCTGAGGCGTCTGCCCACGGTCCTTTCAATCTGTTTTCCGAGCCAAAGAACCCGATCAACGTCCCAGCCATGCTCGATTCCCATCTCGTCGATCTGCACCAGGGTGTCCTCCAGGCAGACAAGGCCCACATACCTTGGGTCTTCGTAATAATAATCCCCAGTGCCTTTTATCGGGCAGTCGTCAAGGAAATTTGCAGGCTGGCCCCCAAGGCCTCCAAGGGTTGCCTCAAAGTTGATGATTCCAGCCTGGAGGCAGGCAAGAATCGAGGCTGAGGCCATGCGTTTTGTCTCGTGGAAATGGGCGATGTGGAGCCTTGGATCGGGCATGGCGTCGAGGACCATGGAGAAGTAGCGGTAAACTTCAGCTGCCGAGGCACTGCCGTCGTGGTCTGCGTGCTCCACGTCATGGGCTCCTATATCGAGCCAGCGCCTGGTAAATTTCACCGCATCCTTCATATCGGTTGCTCCGCCTATGGGGCTGCCCCATATGGTGCTCACGGTGCCGCACATCTTGATGCCGGCGTCGTTGCATTTTTTGATCGATCGTTCGGCCTCCTTCCAGTAGTTGGGAAGGGTGGTGCCAGAATTTGCAAAGTGGTGCTCTTCTTCGGTGGATACCATCATCAGGATGCGGTCCGGTCCAATTCCCTGTTTTTTAAGCTCGATGGCCCTGTCAACTGCGGGTTCCCTTATTGTAATGCAGGTGAGGGAGATGTCGTTGGTGTCGATTCCTCTTTTTTTACATTTTTTCTTGAACAGATCCCCCCGGAGGTAGGTCAGAAGTTCCTCTGCATCTCTGAATTGGGGCATGAGATAGGGGTTGCCAAGATTGGTCACCTCGATGTGGCGGCAGCCTGCAAAGATGAGTTCCTCCAGGTAGAATTTTTTGGCGTCCGTTGATATGAACTTCTCCTCGTGCTGGAATCCGTCCCGCACGGTGATATCTCCGATGGTCACTTTCCTTGGCATTTTTGGAAAGATTTTCCAGTAATCATACTCTGTCATGGTCGTTGTCTCCAAGTGGTGGTTTTGTGTCTGGCCGCCAGGGCCTGGAGGCCCGGAGGAGGCAGGGGTAAAGGGGTTGCTCCGGCCCAAACGAGCTAGAACCTGAAGTTTCCAAACGACGGTTCTCCCACGGGTTTAAGCATGCTCACCTCAAATCCCATGGCAAGCCACTCTCTTATTTCGGAGAACTTCAACACCCTGTCGGTCAAAAGCCTTGCCCCGCAGTAAAAGGGATGGGCCTCACCGTCGTACTTGTCAATCATTTTCTGGCGGAATGTCTCCTTGTCCTCTTCGGACATGGGTTTGCCCGACCGTTTACCCTTGGCCTCTTCAATGGAGAGAAGCACCCCGCCGGCGCTCTTGCCGCTCATCACCGAGGTTCTTGCCCGCATGGTGGAAAAGAGGAAGTGGGGCTTATAGGCCCTGCCGCACATGCCGTAGTTGGCGGCCCCGTTGTCTGGCCCTAGCACCAGCTGAATCTTAGGCACCTGGGCGCAGGCTGCGGCCCTTACCATGTCTGACCCGTATTTCCCTATTCCCATGTGTTCTGATTCAGACCCCACCATGAAGCCCGGTGCATTCTGGATGAAGAGCAGGGGAATTTTTTCCTGGGAGCAGCGCACGATGTACTCGGTTGCCTTGCGGGCGGCCTCGTAAAAGATGATGCCCACCTTGTTGGATGCAATCACCCCCACGGGCATTCCCTTGATGCGGATCTTGCCCGTGACGATGTTGTCTCCCCTTCCCGGTGCATAGTTCTCCTTGTACTCCTGAAAAACACTTCCATCGGCAAGGGTATTGATGATGCTCTTTACATGGATTCCCTGGGAGTCCGAGACCGGCATGAGGTCGTAGATGCTCTGCTGGTTCACGGTCGGTTCCTCGGCCTGATATCTGTGAAGGTTGACGGTCTGGGGTTTCTCCATGGAGAGAATATCCCTGATCCTGGCAACGCCTTCGGACTGGTCAAAGCAGAGGTGGTCGGCACCGCCTGAAATTTCCGTGTGGGTCCTGGCGCCGCCCAACTCTTCCGCAGTTATAGTTTCCCCAAGGGCCATTTTCACAAGGGGGGGACCGCCAAGAAAAGAAAAGCTCTGCTGGTCGATCATGATGGACTCGCAGGCCATGAAAACAATGTAGGCGCCGCCTGCTGTGTTGCCCCCTGTGCTGAGGGTTATCTGCTTCAACCCCTTGGCCGACATCTTGGCCATGTTGTAAAATAACGAGCCAAAGTGCTGATCGTCGGGAAAGACTTCGATCTGCATGGGCAGGAAGGCCCCGCCGGAATCTGCGATATAAACGCAGTTCAGCCCGCAGGTGTCGGCAATGGCCTGGGCCCGCATGTGCTTCTTCAGGGTGATGGGGAAATAGGTGCCTGCCTTGACTCTGGAGTCGTTGCCTATGATCATGGTCCAGTTGCCGTGGATCTTGCCGACCCCTGTGACGATGCCGCCGCAGGGAACGTCTGGTACTCCAGGATAGTTCATGCCAAAGCCTGCCAGCATGGAGAGTTCGAAAAATCGGGTGCCGGGGTCGATGAGCTCGTTGATCAGCGCCCGGACCGGGCGTTTGTTTTTTTTTGCAAGTTTATCAACAGCCTTTTGGCCCCCCGGCCAGGTGGCCTCATACTGGCGTTCTTCAAGCTTTAGTTCTTCGTTCTCCCAGTGCTCTCTGTTTTCACCCATGACTTATACCCCTCTGTAGACTGGCTTGCGTTTTTCCCTGAAGGCGGTCAGCCCTTCGACTCTGTCTTTGGTTGGAATGGTGACCCGGTAGGCGTTGGATTCAATGGCAAGACCCGTTGCAAGATCGGTTTCAATGCCCTGGTTGATGGCGTATTTGGCCATTTCAACGGCAATGGGGCCGGTCTCCTTGATCATCTCGGCCATGGCGAGGCATTGGTCGAGAAGGTCCTGGGGAGCACAGATCTGGTTTACAAGGCCTATCTCAAGGGCCTCTTTCCCATCTACCCTGCGGCCGGTGAAGATCAGTTCCTTTGCCTTGGCAATTCCTATTATCCTTGGAAGCCGCTGGGTGCCGCCTCCACCCGGAATGATGGCAAGCCTTGTTTCGGTGAGTCCCATGACGGCCGTTGTTGCGGCGATTCTGATGTCGGAAGCTAGGGCAAGTTCTGTCCCTCCGCCAAGGGCTATGCCGTTGACGGCTGCGATTACGGGTTTACTGAAATTCTGGATGGAGGTTAAAAGATTCCTGATGGTCAGGATGAACCGTTTTACCTCGTTCTGGGACAGGGAGGCCCGTTCTTTGAGATCCGCACCTGCGCAAAAGGCGCGATCCCCTGCACCCGTGATAATCAGGCACCGGATGTCGTCCCGGAACGTAAGGTCGTCCACGGCACTGCTCAACTGATTGAGCATGGCAAAGTTGAGAGAATTCATCGCCTGGGGCCGGTTCAGGGTCAGGATAGCAATTCCGGGTTCTTCTTGTCTCAATATTAGATCGTTGCTGGTCATAGGCGTATTTTTTACTCCATATCGGTTTTTATGTATGACACCATATGGCGGTCTCGTTTTAACTGGCCGAGGTGTAGGGGCTCCCCTTGCGGGTGCCCTTTGTGCCTGAGGCTTTATTGTGGCCGCCACAAAGGGCGACCGCAAGGGTCGCCCCTACATTATTGGACTCGGCCAGTAAGTTAAGCGGAAGTACCCCTTGATTCGGCAAGTTTTTCAGTTGCCTTATCCCTGAGCTTATACTTCTGAATCTTGCCGCTGGCCGTGGTGGGGTAGTCGTCCACAAAAAAGATGTATCTGGGTATCTTGTGATAGGATATCTGATCCTTGCAGAACCCTTTGATCTCTTCGGCTGTTGCAGTGTCACCGGGTTTAAGCTGGATGAATGCGGCAACCTCCTCACCGTATTTTTCGCTTGGAACGCCCACCACCTGAATGTCTTTGATTTTGGGGTGGGTGTAGAGGAACTCTTCTATCTCCCGTGGGTAGATGTTTTCACCACCCCGGATGATCATATCCTTCATGCGGCCGGTGATTTTGCAGTAGCCGTTTTCATCCATTTCTGCAAGATCCCCCGTGTGGAGCCAGCCGTCCTTGTCAATAGCGTTCTTTGTGGCTTCTTCCATCTTGTAGTACCCCTTCATCACATGGTAGCCCCTGGTGCAGAGTTCTCCCTGTTTTCCCCTTGGCATCTCATCCCCCGATATGGGATCCACGATTTTGACCTCAACATTTGGAAGGGCACAGCCAACAGTGGAGGTCTTGATCGCGAGGCTGTCGTTGTCCCTTGTCTGGGTTATGCCCGGGGATGACTCGGTCTGACCGTAAACAATGGTCATCTCGTCTGCCCCCATCTCCTTGATCACCTGCTTCATAACCTCGATGGGGCAGGTGGAACCTGCCATCACACCTGTTCTCAGGGAGGAGGTGTCATATTTGTTTTTTTTCATCTCTTCCAATTCAGCTATGAACATGGTGGGAACACCCAGGAGGGCGGTGCATTTGGACGCCTCCACGGTCTTTAAAACATCCACGGGATTAAAAGCCACAACCGGTGCCATGGTGGTTGCCGAGACCATGCAGGTCATGGTCCCGATCACGCATCCGAAACAGTGGAAAAAGGGGACCGGTATGCACATGGCATCGTCTGAGGTTAATTTCATGCACTGGGCCATGCTTTTTGCGTTGCCGATGAGGTTGGTGTGGGTGAGCATCACCCCCTTTGGAAAACCCGTGGTGCCCGAGGTGTACTGCATGTTGATCACGTCGTCGGGCTCAAGGGTTGCAAGTCGTTTTTCAAGATCTGCGTCTGATACGCTCTTGCCCATTTCCATGATGTCGTCCCAGTTGTACATCCCGGGAACTCGTTCTTTCCCAATATGTATAAGGTTTTTGAGGAAGGGGAGTCGCTTGCAGTGGGTTTTGCCGGGTTCTGCATCTTTCAACTCGGGGCATACCTTGTTTATGGTCTTGATGTATTCGTCGGGTTCCCTTACCCCGCTTAGAAGGATCAGGGTGGTTGAATCGGACTGCTCCAGAAGATATTCAAGCTCCGCACTCTTATAACTCGTGTTCACCGTTACAAGCACAGCTCCCATACGGGCGCTGCCGTATTGGGTGTAGACCCATTCGGGAACGTTGTTGGCCCATATTGCGATTTTTTCGCCCCGTTTGATTCCAAGGGCCATGAGGCCTTTGGCCACCTTGTTGCAGACCTCTCTGAACTCTTTGAACGTGTATTTTATGCCAAGGGAGTTGTACTCGAGCCCGCTGTTGTCTCCAAAGTTTTCCGCCAGGATGTCCACAATGTTGCCGATGGTTGTTTGGCCGACCTTGATTTCCGGTTTCTGCATTTCCTATGTCTCCCAAAAAAAATTAATGGTTAAGGCCCATGATTTGATCATGCCCCTATACGGCTCTAACATCCAATATATCTTGAAATCACCAGTCTCTGCACCTCGGAGGTGCCTTCGCCGATGTCAAGGAGCTTTTGATCCCGGTAGAATCGTTCCACGTTGTACTCCTTCATCAGGCCGTAGCCACCGTGGATCTGGACGGCATGGTTGGCAACCCTTCCCATCAGTTCCGAGCAGTAAAGCTTTGCCATGGCTGCCTCACGCTCAAAGGCCCTTCCCCTGTTCCTCAGCCAGCACGCCTTGTACATGAGGTTGCGTGCACATTCGATCTCCATTGCGCAGTCTGCAAGCTTAAAGGCAATGGCCTGGAATTTCGAGATGGGCTGATTAAACTGATGTCTTTCCCTTGCATAGGCAAGGGCAAGGTCGTAGGCCCCCTGGGCTCCGCCAAGGCCCATGGCACCGATGGAGAGTCGTCCTCCGTCCAGGGTCTTGAGCATCTGGTGGAATCCGTCTCCTCTCTTCCCCAGGATGTTTTCTTTTGGTACCCTGACATCGTCAAAGTAGAGTTCGGCCGTGTTGGATGCCCGCCACATCATTTTCCTGTGCATGGGAACGGCCTTGAAACCCTTTGTGCCGGCCTCAACGATGAAACAGGTGTATTCTGGCTTGCCGTTTTCCCTGACTCCGGTCTTGGCCTGGACAGTGACACCAAGGGTCATGTCGCAGGCCGCATTGGTGATGAATATCTTTGATCCGTTGATCACCCAGTCGTCGCCGTCCTCTACGGCCGTTGTCTTTGAACCGCCGGCGTCGGAGCCTGCCGTGGGCTCGGTGAGTCCGAATCCCCATAATTTTTCCCCCCGGCACAGGGGGGGCAGAAAGCGTTGTTTCTGCTCTTCAGTTCCAAAATAGTAGAGGGGCCCGATTCCAAGGGAATTTCCTGCGGCAACGGTTGCGGCCTGGGAACCGTCAATTCTTGCGACCTCTTCCACGGCAATGATGTAGGATAGGTAATCCATGCCCTGTCCCTCATACGCTTCGGATACAAACATGCCAAAAAGACCGATTTCTCCCATCTTTTGAGTCAGCTCAACGGAAAATTCTTCGTTTTCGTCAAGCTCTCCTGCCATGGGGGCAATCTCTTTCTGGGCAAATTTTCTCACCTCTTTGCGGATCATCTCCTGCTCTTTTGTAAGGTCAAAATCCACCCTGCCTCCTCCTTATCATTTTTGGTTGTTTTTTTATATGAAACTCCCGCCGAGCTTGCCGCCACAAAGGGCGACCGCAAGGGATCGCCCCTACACTGGCCTCGGCTTCTTTTATCGAGTTTCATCGTTCGTTGTGTCCGCCAGGACATGGGTGTTTTATATGAAACTCGCTTCGAAGCGCCATAGGTAGCGGAGTTTCAATATTCGTTGTGGCCGGATGCCTCCCTCGCTCCGGCCGTGCCTGTTATAAAAAACTCCCACAGAACAGGCTGCTGGCTCCCGTCTGCTGTTATCGAGTTCCCTGCTTTGATTCCTTGCTGGTCAATTTTTTGTTCCATCAGTTTCGAGTGTGAAAATGTAAGAGTTACCCCTCCCCGAACGAGCGCTCAGTCTACTTGTGAACTGATACTATATTTAATGATTCAGATTTGTCAAATGTTTTTTGTTAACCTTGACAATAATGGCTGGCTCATGTATCAGAAAACATGACCGAGCGCTCGTTCAATCCGGCCGGTCATTGATGGTGTTAACATTTAACAGGAGAGAAGTAGAGTTTGAAAAAAGGAGAGACAATAAAATTAAGGGAAATCCAGGTCGGAGTCCCGACCCAGATAAAAAACCCTGAACTTGTGCTTGAAAGAAGGCGTCAGATCGTTGATTCAACGGTGCATCTCTTTGTGGAGCACGGCTACCACAAGACCACCACCAGGATGATCGCAAAGGCTGCGGGGTTTTCCATTGGGAGCCTGTACGAATATGTGGGGTCTAAGGAGGATGTACTCTATCTTGTGTGCGAGGCGATCCATGCAGAGGTGGAAAGGGCCGTGGGAGAGACTATCTCAGGTGAGGTGAGGGGAAAACAAACCCTGGCTGAGGTGATCCGGGAGTATTTTATCGTATGTGACTCCATGTCCGACCATGTGCTTCTCATGTACCAGGTAACCCAGTTCCTACCCAAAAAATGGCAGTCCCGGGTCCTTGAAAACGAACTCAGGATTACGGATATATTTATTCAGGTGATAGAGAAACTGTCGGGCAAAGCCGATTTCCCTTTGATACAGACAGAAACCGTTACCATGCTTGCCCACAATATCTCTGTTCTTGGTCATATGTGGGCTTTCAGACGCTGGGATCTTGCGCGGCACTTCACCCTTGACGAATACATAGGCTATCAGACTGATTTTGTTCTTGGACGTTTACTTGCCTAAAAATAAATAGCTGTTAGCGGTTAGCTAAGAGCTAAAAGTTAAATAAGATATGGGGTAAGGGGTTTTGACCCCCAGATCAAATATACAAAAAGGAGATAAAATGGAGCAGACAACAGACATTTACAGGGCTGAAAATGCCGTGCGGGTCGTTACGGCTACTTCTCTTTTTGATGGTCACGATGCATCCATCAACATTATGCGAAGGATGCTCCAGGACTCGGGTGTCGAGGTGATTCACATCGGTCACAACCGGTCGGCCAGGGAGGTGGTTGAGGCTGCCATCGAAGAGGATGCCCAGGGTATTGCCGTTTCAAGCTACCAGGGTGGTCATGTTGAATTCTTCAAGTACATGGTGGATCTGCTGAGGGAGAAGGACGCCTCCCACATTAAGGTATTTGGAGGCGGCGGCGGGGTCATCGTGCCTGAAGAGATGAAGGAGCTCCACAACTATGGCGTCACCCGGATCTATTCACCGGATGATGGTGCCAAAATCGGTCTCCAGGGTATCATCAACGACCAGATTCAAAAGATGGATTTTTCCACGGTGGATCTTGGACGACTTGACTATGAACGGCTTACGGTTGACGAAAAGTATGTTACGGCAAACTTCATCACCGCAGTTCAGAACGCCAAGAATCGAAGCGACGGTTCCCTTGGGGGAATTCTTGAAAAACTCGTCAAGCTCAGGGGCGATCGGAATCCGCCGGTAATAGGTCTTACCGGGACGGGCGGTGCCGGTAAATCGTCCCTCACCGATGAGATAGTACTCAGGATGCTCATGGACCTGAAGGATGTCAATATTGCCATTTTGAGCTGCGATCCCTCAAGGAGAAAGACCGGGGGTGCTCTCCTTGGAGATAGAATCCGCATGAATTCCATCGAGACAGGACGGGTCTACATGCGATCCCTTGCCACAAGGGAGGCCCACTCCGAACTTCCGCCCTCCCTTAGCGAGGCCATCGAGGTGGTCAAGGCCGCAGGTTACGACATCGTCCTTGTGGAAACAGCAGGCATCGGCCAGGGTGATTCCAGGATTATCGATCTTGTGGATCTTTCCGTGTATGTGATGACCTCAGAATTCGGTGCGCCGTCCCAGCTTGAAAAGATAGACATGTTAGACTACGCCGATATCGTAGTGATCAACAAGTTTGAAAAAAGGGGCAGCGAAGACGCCCTGCGGGATGTTCGAAAACAGGTCCAGAGAAACAGAAAGGCGTGGGATATCAACCCTGCAGAGCTCCCTGTATTCGGAACCATCGCCTCCAAGTTTAACGACGACGGGGTAACGGCCTTTTACCATTCTATTCTGGATGTTCTTGCCAGTAAAAAGGGCGTGGTGTACGAATCTGGCATCGAGAGGAGTGACACTAAGATCTCAACCTCAAAAACCATCATAATTCCGTCGGAAAGGACCCGTTATCTATCCGAGATTGCGGAAACCGTCAGGGCCTATCACACGAAGACCGACGAGCAGGCAGACGCCCTTCGAAAACGATGGCATCTTGAGGAAACGGAAAAAGAGATCAAAAAGGCCCTGTCCGATGATGCAGGGGGTGACGATATCGGAGCCATGGTGGAGATCTTCAAACGCTCCATCGAGGAGGCAGGCGAAAAGATAGATCATGAGACCGACGATCTTATCTCCCAGTGGGATGGAATAAACAGGGCCTACCACCAGGATGAGCTTGCCTACACGGTCAGGGGAAAGGAAATACGCCTTCCCCTTTCAACAGTGTCCCTCTGTCATTCGAAAATTCCCAAGGTATGTATCCCAAAATACAAGGATCCCGGTGAACTTTTTAAATGGATGAGAAAAGAGAACGTACCGGGCAGTTTCCCCTACACGGCCGGTGTCTTCCCCCTGAAGCGGGTGGACGAGGATCCCACCAGGATGTTTGCAGGCGAAGGCGGTCCTGCCGATACCAATAAACGGTTTCTGATGGTATCGTCAAACTATCCTGCCAAGAGGCTCTCAACGGCCTTTGATTCGGTGACCCTTTACGGCCAGGACCCTGACACCCGGCCCGACATCTACGGCAAGATCGGCACCTCCGGGGTGAGCATCTGCACTCTTGACGATGTCAAGGTCCTCTACAGCGGGTTTGACCTTTGTTCGCCAAACACCTCTGTCTCCATGACCATCAACGGACCGGCCCCCATGATGTTAGCAATGTTCATGAACACGGCCATTGACCAGCAGATGGATAAGTTCCGTAGGGAAAAGGGCAGGGAACCCTCCCCGTCCGAGGCTGCCGAGGTCCGTCAATACGCAATTTCAACGGTCAGGGGAACGGTCCAGGCCGACATCTTAAAAGAGGACCAGGGCCAGAACACCTGCATCTTCTCCATCGAGTTTGCTTTAAAGATGATGGGAGATATCCAGCAGTATTTCATAGACAACTCCGTGGGAAATTTCTACTCGGTCTCCATCTCCGGCTATCACATCGCAGAGGCAGGCGCCAATCCCATTACCCAGCTTGCCCTGACCCTGGCCAACGGGTTCACCTATGTGGAGTACTATCTCTCCCGGGGCATGGATATCGACAGCTTTGCCCCGTCGTTGTCATTTTTCTTTTCCAACGGCATGGAACCCGAATACACGGTCATGGGAAGGGTGGCGAGAAGGATCTGGTCCGTTGCCATGCGTTACCTCTACAAGGGTAAGGAGGGTTCCCAAAAGCTCAAGTACCACATCCAGACCTCGGGGCGATCGCTGCACGCCCAGGACATCCAGTTCAACGATATCCGGACTACCCTCCAGGCCCTGTGCGCGGTGTACGACAACTGCAACAGCCTCCACACCAACGCCTTTGACGAGGCCATCACCACCCCGTCCGGCGAGTCCGTGCGGCGCGCCCTTGCCATCCAGCTCATCATCAACCGGGAGTGGGGTCTTGCAAAGAACGAAAATCCCCTCCAGGGCAGCTTCATCGTGGACGAGCTGACTGATCTTGTGGAAGAGGCCGTTTTGGAGGCCTTTGACAGCATCACGGAAAGGGGCGGGGTGCTCGGCGCCATGGAGTCGGGGTATCAGCGGGGTAAGATCCAGGAAGAATCCATGTACTATGAGCTTAGAAAACATTCGGGTGACCTTCCCATTGTGGGGGTCAACACCTTCCAGGACCCGGACGCAGACTACGATGAGATCATGTCCTGCCTGGAACTTTCCAGGGCCACCAACGAGCAGAAGGACGATCAGCTCAAGCGCCTTGCAGCCTTTAAGGAACAGCATGGCAAGGGCGCCTCGGATGCAATTGTGAAACTGCAGAAGACGGCCCTTGAGGGCGGTAACGTTTTTGCCGAACTAATGGAGACGGTCAAGTGCTGTTCCCTCGGAACCATTACCCAGGCTCTTTTTGATGTTGGGGGTAAGTATCGGCGGAATATGTAAGGGCAGCTGTCAGCTGTTAGCATTTAGCTGTTAGCAGTTAGTCGTAAGTTAAAAGCTGATGGCTACTAACGGCTGATAAATTAATGCCCTAACAACCAACAGTCAAAAACTAACAGGCAAAGGCTAACAGCTAATAGCTAACAGCTTAAAGCTAACAATTCATCCCCGGGAGAATGCGTATGAAAAAGGCAGTGATTGTAAGTGCGGTAAGGACCCCGCTCGGCAGCTTTGGCGGCTCTTTGAGCAAAATAGGGGCCACAGATCTGGGTGCCCATGCCATAAAGGCGGCCGTAGAGCGGGCCGGGATCGATAAAGAAGCCATTGACGAGTGCATCATGGGAATGGTCCTGCCCTGCGGATATGGTCAGAACCCAGGCAAGCAGGCCGTTGTCAAGGCGGGGCTTCCCTGGGAGGTTGAGGCCATCACCATAAACAAGGTTTGCGGTTCTTCGTTAAAGGCCGTGATGCTTGCAGCCCAGGCCATCAAATGCTCGGATGCCGATGTTGTGGTTGCGGGGGGCATGGAAAACATGAGCATGGCCCCCTATTACATGGAAAAGGCCAGATGGGGCCATCGCATGGGACCCGGCACCATCCAGGACCACATGGTCCATGACGGGCTATGGGACGTTGTGAACGATTTTCACATGGGCATTTCCAACGAACTTTGCTCTGAACGCTGGGAGGTGACCCGGGAAGATCAGGACCTTTTTGCCGAACAATCCTACCGCAGGGCGTGTGAGGCAGTTAAGGCGGGCAGGTTTGTGGATGAGATAGCCCCCATTTTAATTCCCCAGAGAAAGGGAGATCCAAAGCTCTTTGACACGGACGAGTGCCCTAAGGAGACGAGCTATGAGGCCCTCTCTAAAATGAAGTCCGCCTTTAAAAAAGATGGTTTCGGAACGGCCGGCAACGCATCTATAATCAGCGACGGGGCATCGGCAGTGGTGGTGATGAGCGAGGAAAAGGCCAGGGAGCTTGGCTGCACCATCCTTGCGGAAATAGGTGCCCAGGCCTCCTTTGCCATTGACATGAAGTACGTTCTCATGGCACCTATTTATGCCATCCCAAAGGTGCTTGACAAGCAGGGGATCACCATCCAGGATGTGGATCTGTTTGAGATCAACGAGGCTTTCAGCGGCAGCTCAGCGGCCATTAACAAGGTGCTTGGTCTTGATCCTGAAAAGGTGAACGTCAACGGCGGGTCAGTGGCATTGGGCCATCCCATCGGTGCAAGCGGGGCAAGGGTCTTGACCACGCTGATATATGAGATGCAGCGCCGGGACTTAAAGACTGGTCTTGCATCCCTCTGCCTTGGCGGCGGCGAGGCCGTGGCAATGGTTATTAATCGATAAAAGGAGATATCATGGATATTGAGCAATTTGGCGTCATCGGATCCGGCCAGATGGGCAACGGCATCGCCCAGGTGGCTGCGGCAAGCGGCCTCAAGGTTCTGATGAGCGACATTAAACAGGAGTTCTGCGACAGGGGCATTGCAACCATCACCAAAAATCTTGACCGGAGTGTGTCAAAGGGACGGCTTGATGGGAAAGAGCGGGACGCCATCCTGGGAAGGATCACAACAACGACAGATCTGGGTGATATGAAGGCTGTCGATTTTGTGGTGGAGGCGGCCGTTGAAAGACAGGATTTAAAATTCAAGATCTTTGAAGACCTAGATAGCTACTGCAAGCCCCATACCATACTTTCCACCAACACCTCGTCCATCCCCATCGGCAGAATAGCGGCCCGGACCAAGCGGCCGGACAGGGTGATCGGCATGCACTTCATGAATCCCGTTCCCGTGATGAAGCTTGTGGAGGTTATAAGGGGGCTGCCCACGTCCGAAGAGACTTTTCAGGCCACCTGGGCACTTTCCGAAAAATTCGGCAAGACACCGGCCGAGGCCAACGACTATCCGGGCTTTATAGCCAACAGAATTCTGATGCCCATGATCAACGAGGCTGTGTTCTGCGTTTACCAGGGCGTGGGTAAGGTTGAGGACATTGATACGGTCATGAAGCTTGGCATGAATCATCCCATGGGACCCCTGGCCCTGGCCGATCTCATCGGGCTTGACACCTGTCTTGCCATCATGGAGACCCTGTACGACGGGTTCAAGGATTCCAAGTACCGGCCCTGTCCCCTTCTCAGAAAATACGTGGAGGCGGGCTGGCTTGGCAGGAAGACGGGCAAGGGTTTTTACGATTATTGATTATCCAATCGAAGTAAATTTCATATAAAAAACCCACATGTCCTCACGGACACAACGAAGTATGAAACTTGAATCAGGACTGAATTTTGTCTCTTGTCTCAAGTTTCTTGCCAATGGAGATGACATGGTTGAATACACAAGGGGAGTTCCAGAGGCGGAATTGAAACCCAGGATTGCGGCGTTTCAGAGTCTCCTCGATCAAAGGGGTGTTGATGCTGCAATCATCATCCAGAAGTCTGATTTTTTCTATCTCGCCGGCACCAATCAGCAGGGCTGGCTCTATGTCCCAAGCCAGGGTCAGCCGCTTTTGATGATATTCAAGGATTTTTCCAGGGCCAGGGCTGAATCCTCCCTTGAAAGGATCGTCGACCTTGTCAGCCCGAAGAAGATCCCGGCCCTGCTTGAAGAGTTTGGTTACAGAAAACCCGCCACCCTTGGCATGGAGCTGGATGTCCTTCCCGCAAATCTTTTTTTTCAGTATCGTTCGATCTTTGACAAGGCCGATATTGTCGACATCTCCACGGAGATCAGAACTGTCAGGGCCGTAAAATCACCCTACGAGATCGCCATGATCCGCCGGGCCGCAGCCATGTCAGACAGGCTTGCCGCCCGGGTGCCCGAGCTCCTGGAGGAGGGAAAAACCGAAGTTTGCCTTGCAGGCGAGCTTGAAGCCTACGCAAGAAGCCTCGGACACCAGGGCCTTGTAAAGATGAGGTTGTGGGGCAGCGAGCTTTTTTATGGTCATCTCTTGAGCGGTGCTTCGGGTGGAGTTCCAAGCTATCTCTCCTCGCCCACCGGCGGGACAGGTACCTCGCCCGCAACCGGCCAGGGGGCGGGGCATAGGAAAATCGGTCGCAATGAGCCGATCCTCGTTGATTATGTGTTTGCCCTTGATGGGTACATGTCCGACCATGCCAGGATCTTTTCCATCGGCAAACTCCCCGACGACCTGCTCAAGGCCCATGACGCCATGCTGGAAATCCAGGAAACAGCTAGGAGGGAAGGTCTGCCCGGTGTTGCGGCAGGCGATCTCTACGAGATCATGATTGCAGCGGCCAGAGATCGGGGATATGCAGATAACTTCATGGGGGTAGGGGATCGAAGAATACGGTTTACCGGCCACGGGATCGGGCTTGAGCTTGACGAGTTCCCCTTTATTGCAAAGGGTCAGACACTTACCCTCAAACCCAACATGGTGATCGCCATGGAGCCCAAGGTAGTCCTGCCGGGCAGGGGCGTGGTGGGAATCGAAAACACCCTGATTGTCACGGCAAATGGTCTTGAATCCCTTTCCTTTATCAGGGAGGATGTGGTTGTTGTATAGAGCAGATCATGGCTGGGGTGTCGGCAATACCTGGGAAAAGCATCATGGCAAAGCATAGATCCGCTGCTGCCCTCAACCTGGCAATCTTTTTCTTCATGTTCGGTGTAGGCATGATCGTCCCGCTGTTGCCTCGCAAAATCATCGCCCTTAACGGTTCTTTACAGTCTGTGGGTTATCTGGCATCGGCCTTTGCCGTGTCGTTTGTGCTGCTTCAGTTTCCCATGGGGCGACTAGCAGACCGGTTCGGTTTTAAAAGGTTCCTCCTGGCAGGTTATTTTATCTGTGCGGCATCCGGGCTCTTCTACTGCTTTTCAGATACCCCGAAGATGATCTTTTTAGGACGAATGCTCCAGGGTATTGGGGAGGCGCCTATGTGGGCCCTTGCCCCCGCCCTTTTGTCCATTCTTTATCCAGGCTCAAAGGGCAAGGTTATCGGGTTCTACAATGCCTCCATACATCTTGGCCTGACAGGGGGAAGCGCCGCTGCTATTCTTGTGACGGCATTTTGGCTGAACAACGAATCTTTCCTCCTGTTTGCCCTGACAGGAGCTCTGGGGTTTTTCTTCATCCTTGTTGGGGTCAGGGAGCCCGTTCGGAAGGCTGCATTAGAAAGCCAGGGCAGCATAGATCGAGAGGCGTTGATGGCTCTTTTCAAGGATCCTTTGACCCTTGTGGTGTTCGGCGGGATCATTCTTTACGGGGCGGGTTATGGCATCTTTATAACTGTTTTGCCAGGTTTTTTGATCCAGGATGCTGGGTTTTCGCCCACGGAGGTCGGATGGTTTTTCATGCTTTTTTACGTTGCCATAAGCCTTTCCCAGGCCATCACCGGCCCCATATCCGACAGGCACGGGTCCTGGAAGACAATGGTTTCTGGTTTGATGGCGGTCGCCCTCGGGGTTTCGATGTTTTCCGGCAGGCAACAGACATGGGCGCTCTACGCATGGCTTTTTGCTGCAAGTTTCGGGCTTGGAGTCTTTTGCGTGTCTGCCCTTGCATGGTTAAACGACCGGGTGGGTGATTCGCTCAAGGGAACCGTGTCCGGCACCTTTTACCTTTTGTGGGGGATTGGATATTTCCTGGCCCCTCCTTTTCTTGGATCAGCTGGCAGGGTATTGAAAACCTCCACCGGATTTTATCTAATGGCCCTGTGCTATTTTTTCCTGGCGTTTCTTTTGGGCACAGTCCATTATCGGCGTAAATCTGGGCCTGGAAAAATATAGGGTCTGGATATTTGCCATAAGCTTGCTTCGATCCGGCCAGCGGCGGCGGGTGTTAAATCCATTTAAAAGGGCAGAGCCAACTTAATGACCCTGCCCTTTTAATTGTTCGATAATCTTATTACTGTTTTTTTCTGTTTACTCCTGCAAGACCGAGAAGGCCAATACCAAAGAGGAGCATTGTGGCTGGTTCTGGGATGGGATTACTTGGTGGAGTTACAACAGGACCGGTTCCGACATCTATCAAACTTCCGTCTACCCCATCGGTAAAATCAAAATAATTGTCATAAGGATCAACATCTAATAGTGAGTATATAAGCTCGTTAGTGTTCAACAAACTATTATAAAGACTGCTCAAGATTGTTGCCTCGTTAGAGTAAAAGAACCCAGTGTTTAACGCATTGTCTTGGAAACCGTATTCTGTTGCATAACTAGTTAAACCACTGCTGTCCGTTCTGTCGGTAAAAACATCAGAAAAATTACCAAAGTCAGTCCCATTTAACTGCAATGTATTCATATTCCAATCAAAATTACCGGAAGCAGTATCTCCATCAAATAAAGTTAGACGAACTGCTGCCTCGTTTATTCCACCACCCAAAGCACTCATAACTGATGCATCGAAACCCGTTTGGGTACCGATAGTACCAGGATTTGTAGTAAAAAATCCTACATAGAGGCTGGACGCAGCTAATTGCGATACAACTCTTGCTCCATTTGATCCAACCAAATCAAGCACTATTCCGCCAATTTCTGTTACACCTGCTGGTAAAAGACCTTTACTGGTTAAAGAAGTCCTGGTAATCGTTGTAGCATTTGCTACTCCGCACAATAAAAACATTCCAATCAAAATTCCAACAGTTTTCTTCATCATAAGTATTCTCCTATAAAAAGTTGTAGCAAAATAGTCCATTTCAATGTTTGAGATTTAATTGAAATTAACTATGGATATAAACTAAACTACACACCGACTAAAGTCGGTGGGTTTGAATCAAGCACTGAAAGTGCGGATACGGGTCTCAGACCCGTTGATTAATACTCCGTTTTAAAATTATCATTTTTGCGAGGTTCAAAATGATGCTCAAGATAATTTATGATCATATCCTCAGTTATTTTACCAGAACTTACACAAAAATAACCACGAGCCCCAAAATGCCTCCCCCAATATCGTTTCTTCAATACTGGAAACTCTTCAAACAGTTTGCTGGCCGTTCTCCCTTTTATCCTGCGCATTATTTCACTGGGTGCCATTGTTGGTGGAGCAGACACAAATATGTGAACATGATCTTTGCTGACTACTCCCTTGATGATTCTTATTTCAAAATGTTCACACGTTTGCCGAACCAACTCCCTAACTCTAAGGGCTACATCACCTGTAAGTACCTGGTAACGATATTTGGTCACCCAGACAAAATGATACTCAATATTAAAAACAGTGTGACTCCCATATCGATAATCCATAAACACCTCCATCAAAGTGTTCTACAACTATCATAAGGGAGTGATAAATCTATCCGCCTAAAGGCGGAGGTTTTAACCTTTGAAAAAGACTAATAAAGCAATATCCATGCCATCAGTTTAAACCGCATAAGGTCTAAGTAAAAGGGAGTGTGTGAAAATCATTACATGTTTTTCATTATATTTTTTACATAGTTATAGTCATTTTAGTATATAGAGAAAGGGTGTTGAAACCGTTTCTGTTCTTATGACTTTATCAAGGCACTTTATCTTTTACCGGGTGTTATTGTTTCCGAGAATGACCGGATCGGCGGTTCAGGTGCTAATTTCATTGTGGAATGGACCGCTGAAACAGCGGTAAATCCGTCCATTGTCGAGACAATAATGATAGGCACATAGAATCAGCAGGGAATCTCTTTCACATCCCGGGGGCAGGCTCTTCTTTCTCCGCCTGTCCGATGACGCCCATCTCCTTTAAATCAAAGTAGAGCTCAAACTCGTTATAGATCTTGCCCGGTCGCCATTTGCCGTTAAATTCAAGGGTGGGAACGACCCAGTCGTCGCCCCCGTTCACTTGGATGACCTTTTTAACCGCTTCGTCGGGTTGTTTCTCTATCTCAATATATTTAAATTCGATTTTGTTTTTTTTCAAATATTCAACAGTCTTTGTGCAATGGGGACACCAACTGGCAGAATAGATTTTTAGCATGGATAGTCCTTTTATTTAATCTACGGTTCTTAATTTCAATATTTTGTTAAGGGTGGCTTTCTTTATCGCCTTTTTATCTGAAAATTGCAAGTTTCAGATTTTAATCCGTGGTCCAAAGGGCTTTGTGACTCAAAAAATCTTCCGCTTGACATAAACCAGGGCTGGGGTTTATTGTTTTTAATAGCAGTTCAATCATTTAAAATAAGACAACGCCATGAGAATCGCCGTATTTTCGGACATTCATTCCAATGTGGAAGCGCTTGAGGCATTTATTGAGCACGCTGCAGTCCGGCGGATCAACCGCTATATCTGCCTTGGCGATATCGTGGGGTATGGGGCCAACCCCAACTCCTGCATCAGCCTTGTGCAAACCATGCCGGAGATTCGGTTTATTGTCGGCAACCACGACAATGCCGTGACCGGAGGGGGCCACAGGATGGGCCTGAATGCGGCCCAGGCCATGTCATGGACAAGGATGCGTCTCTCCCCTGAAAGCCGTGTTTTCCTGAAAGGCTTGAAGGAGAGTATTAAAACAGGTGATCTGTTCTTCTGCCATGCCAACCCCTGCGGGGTTTCAGACTGGTACTATATCTCAAAAAAAGCGTTGATCTCCCGAACCTTTTTTTTGACCCGGGCCAAAATTCTCTTTGCCGGCCACACCCATTCGCCAGCCGTGATTACCCGCAAAAATTTTCTTTGCGTCTATATTCGCAAACCAGAAAACCGATCTGTGGTGCCTGTGGCAAGGGTCAACCGTCAGATATTCAACTGTGGCAGCATCGGCCAGCCAAGGGATGGAGATCCCCGGGCCTCCTACCTTATTTACGACACCGAGCGACGGGTAGTTGAATTTCACAGGGTGGCCTATGACCATGAACGGGCCGCAAAAAAGATAATATCTGCAGGGCTTCCCGAGGCATTGGCTTTGCGTCTTTCCCTGGGTAGGTGAGCATTGCCCCCCTAATTGACGATCAATGGACTCCCCTTTTTTTTGCATTGTAATTCTGAATTCAAGGGTTATTGTTTTATGATTGTTCAGTCAGAAACTCACTCTCACCTGAAAATTGCAAGCTTCAGGTTTTCAGGTGCTAACGCTAAAAGGGAATTATACAATGGATTTAAAAGATTATTTCAAGAACATCTCCGGAACCGGTATACTTTCAACCGCCGACAATACCGGCAATGTCGACGCAGCCGTTTATTCTCGTCCCCATTTAATTGAAGACAGGTCCCTGGCTTTTATCATGAGGGACCGGCTCTCCCACGCCAACCTTCAATCCAATCCAAGGGCTGTTTATCTATTTATTGAACAGGGAAAAGGCTTTAATGGGAAGAGGCTTTACCTTACCATGACAAAAGAGGAAAAAAACCCTGAGCTGATTGCATCCCTGCAACGAAGGGATCAAAATACGACAACCGATGGAGATAGATTTCTTGTATATTTTACCATAGACAGGGAGCGTCCCATTGTTGGTGATTTTTTTGAAGAGTAATCGGGGATGAAAAAAAGAAATAGGGCTGACCTGAATCGGCCCTATTTTTTTGGAGAAGTGTAAGGTCTTTAGCTGTTGCTTTCATGACCAATCCAATCCAAATTAAATTAAAGTTTATACTATAGAATATAGACAGTTAAGATTATTGCATCAGTACAGAAGGTTGATAGGGGATCTGTTGCCCGTTTCCAAAACCTGGCAGCCTTCCCAGCAGGTCGTTTCTAAGGGCGGTTGCGTCCCTGTAGCGGCTCCCTGTATCCTTCTCAAGGCAGGTCATGATAACCTGTTCCAGTTGAGCCGGGACTTCCGGCATGATTTTTCCGGGGGGTGTCACTTTTATATTTATTTCAACATCCATGGGGAAAAAGCTGTTGTCCTGGTAAAAGGGCAGGCGGTTGACCGTGAAGAGGTAGAGGATGATCCCAAGTGCCCACACATCGCTTGCAAGACAGGCCTTTCCTTCAAACTGTTCGGGCGGCATAAAGTTCAGGGTGCCCTGGGGCTTATTTCCCGGTTCCTTCCAGGCGGTCTTCTTTGCACTGCCGAAATCGAGCAGTTTTAACCTGCCGTCTGATCTTACCATGATATTGTCGGGTTTAATGTCCCTGTGCATTATCCCGTGGTCATGGGCATAGGCAATTACCGAAAGAAGCTGCAAAAAAAGGGCCTCTTTTTTTCGAGGCGATGGAAGAGTTGTCAGAAGTTCGCCCAGGGTCACGCCTTGTACATACTCCTGGATCAGAATGAACCTGTTGTTCTCCTTGACCACCTCAATGAGATGAACAATATTGGGATGGTAAATAAGGCGCTTGAGGACGGCTGCGGAACGAAGGGCATTGACGTTCATCTCCGGGGAGTGGGGGATTTTGGCAACTGCTTTTTTTTCTGTTTTTTGATCCTGTACAAGCCAGATCACAGCGTCTCCGCCTGTGGCTATCTTTTTCACTGGTATCCAGCGGTTGGAAATGGGGTGTCTGTCCCAAATGGCAAGTTGAGATTTTGGGGTAAAAAAACTTACCCCTTCCCTGATATATTTCATGATTATCTGCCAGGCATCCCTGCCAGCTTCTTTGCCCCTGTCTTGCCTGTCGTAGTTGCCGTCTTTGTCCTCCTGGCGGGTCTGCAAGATGGCCTGACCACATTCAAGCAGCACATAAAACCGCAGGGCAAAGCTGTCCTGATCAAGGGGTGTTATGATATAATCATCCGCACCTGCCCTTGTGAATTTATTAATAAAGGGCAGCTGAGGTTCAGGTGCAATCAAAAGCAGGGGAACCGGAATTGTCAGGGCCTTTTTTATGGAATGGATCTTGGCAATGGTCGCTGTGTGATCATGACCAGAGTGAAGAATTACAAGACAGATCTCCTCACCATGGATCAATGGGTTGCCATTTCCGGGTTTGAACTGCTTCACAGACACCACATTGATCTCAAAGGAACGGGTCAACCGCTGGATGAGCAACTCCTCCTCCTCGTCGACGAGGTCAACCATCAGAATGGTTTCCGGTGTCATCTCTGTTCCTTGTTTACTTAAGTAAAAATCTTGGCCTGTTCGGTTTTGATCGATATTTTACTCTGTTTAGTGTTTTATTTCTATTGAAAAAAAATTGTGACTGATATAGTTAATTTTATAGGGCTTGATCATAATTGCCGGGTTGGGGCTGGACCACCCTTAAGCTTAAATCTTCCATTGCCGGGCCACCCTTTTTAAGAGCAATCAGCTATTTCGTTCAAGTTATTAAATCTGCGATTCATATAATCTACATGTCCTTACGGACACAACGAACTAGGAAACTCGATAGAATAAACCGAGGCCAGTGTAGGGGCGATCCCTTGCGGTCGCCCTTTGTGGCGGCCAGCTCGGCGGGAGTTTCATATAACCGGCACGGCCGGAGCGAGAGATGGCATCCGGCCACAACGAACATTGAAACGCCGCCAATACCAACGTTTCGGTGGGAGTTTCATATAAAGGATTAATTTAAATCACAAGGAGGATGTATGAAAAAGGAAATTTGTACCTTGATGGTGGTCTTGTTTGGGCTGGGGATATGGGTTTCCCCGTTACATGCGGGGGAGAGTCCTTTTTCCTTACGATTATCCGGATACGGCGTACCGAGTCTTTCAGGGGATGCAGGTGAAGGAGACAATGCGCCCGGGTATGATGATGCCTTTGATATGGGTCTGGGATTATCGGTTGAAGGTGTATATCGACTGAATGAAAAATTCTCCCTTTTACTTGGCCTGGGATATGAATCCCATTCAGGAGAAACATACAACGACATATCCTTTGATGATTTTAAAGCCATGCCGGTCTATGTTGGTGCGATATATCAATTTACCGCTGCCAGGTCCGGATGGATTCCCTACCTGAGGGGGGATGTTGGAATGGTCAGTCTGGATTCCGTGGATATCTCATACCTTGGCACCTCAATTGAATATTGGGACAGCTCATGGGAACCCATGTTTGATTTCGGTGTCGGTGCAGAATATCGTAGGAATTCTCTGGGATTTTTTTTGGAAATAAAGGCGAGATATATGGATTCTCCTTCTGCATCTCTTAGGCCGTTCTCTGATTCGGATGCCAACTGGAGCCTTCCATTATCTGTGGGCGTTTCCATCTATTTTTAGACCGATTTATCCAACAGCCACAGACCTTTAATTCATGAAATTTGATGATCGAGTAAAAGGAGAACAAGATGAATCAAAATCCACAAAAAGGCTTTTTCTGTCCTTTAATTCTTTCCGCCCTTTTTATGATTATGGTATTAATAACCAGCCAGGCCCATGCCTTAAACTGGGTTACCGGCATAAAAAACACCTTGAATCCTATTGAAACTGAACGGGATGATAAGGGGGTCTGGTTTATTAACGGTGACGAAACTGCCCCCCTGTACGATGTGTTTAAAGCCATGGGTTATGCTGTGGCAACCGACAGGCTCTGGCAGGCAGAAAAATACCGGCGTATGGGCAAAGGTACCCTGTCTGAAATCTTTGGTCCCAGCCAGCTCGCCTCTGATATTAAAGTCCGGACAACGGGTTATTCTCTTCAGGAGTTTATGGATGGGTTTAACGCCCTGGACCAGGAATCAAAGGACACCATTAACGGATATGTGGCCGGATTTAACCGACGAATAGCAGAGGTCAGGGCAGACCGGAGCCTTCTACCCTTTGAATTCAAGGCTTTAGGCGCATCCCTTGGCATTGATTTTGTCCCGGCAGACTGGACAGTTGTGGATGTTCTTGGCTGGGCCGTTAACATGCTCCGTTTTTTTGACGGCGAAGCAACCGGTCAGGCACAGATTGACAACTTTGCCCTTTTTCAGGAACTTGGTGCAAAATTTCCCCAATCTTATCAGATGATGTTTCAGGACTTAAGGTGGACCAATGATCCCGATGCAGTTACTTACATACAGGGTGATCTTACGCTCTCCCAGGTTAAAAAAAACAATCTGCCCATGAAGGCAAAAAATCAGTTAAAGCTTCCTTTCCAGGCCGATTTTAAAAAGATTACGGCATTAAATGGCTATGATTTTCAAAAAATATCTCAAAGAATGAGACAGAAAAATCAGGAGATTGCAGCCAATTTGAAAAAAATAAACGCCTACGTCAAAATGGGGAGCTATGCCTGGGTCGTGGCTGGAAATAAAACAAAATCGGGTAATCCCATTCTTTATTCAGGCCCTCAAATGGACCATGCCTTTGATTTTTCAGTTCCATCCATTGTGACTGAAGGGTCTATCAATGCCGGTGGGTTGAATATATCCGGGATGACCATTCCAGGCATGCCGGCAATTGTCATCGGCAGAACTCCCCACCATGCCTGGTCCATGCAGGTGGGCCATGCCCACACCCTTGATTATTTTCTGGATGATCCATCTAATATGTCTCTTAATAGAACAGAAATTATAAAGGTCGCAGGTCAAGAGGATGTCACACTTCCGGTGTACCGAACCCCCCATGGGCCGGTTATCAACAGTGATCCCGTTATTTCATGGAAATATTCCCACTGGGGAAAGGAATTCCAGGTTATTAAGGCATATCTGGATCTTGCCCGTGCCCAGAGCATGGATCAATTCGGCAAGGCCATCGACCAGGTTACCCTTTCCCAGCACTATTGCTATGCAGACAGGGACGGAAACATTGCCTACTGGATGTCAGGGTATGACCCTGTCCGCGCACCGGGTGTTGACACAAGGTTTCCCCAGCCAGGTGGTGGTTCGGCAGAATGGCCCCTACCTGTCACGTACAAGGCTATCTCCACGGATCGCAATGCAGCCAGGGGATTTTATAGCGGATGGAACAGCAAAGCCAGTCCGGTCTATGGGAATGCTGCAAACAACCCCTCTTATTTTTTTGGTCCTTTTCACCGGGCCCATGTCCTTGAAGACTACCTGTCAACCCATGATAATCTGACATTTGAGGAGGTCAGGGATCTGGCCCTATACATTGCCACCACCGATTCTATCCGAACGGAATTTCTTGCCTCGGGCAATGACACATACGGTGATGGGGGAAATCCCTGGAAATATGTCCGGTCAGACTTTATGGCAGCCGTGGCATCTGCCCCGACCATTGCCCGGAATAATATCATTGCCCTGTTGGAGAACTGGGACGGCCATTTTGTAGACGGCGGACCAGGGAACTGGGCCTTTGGTACAGACCGTTCTGATGCCTGGATATTCATGAATCAGTGGATAAGTGAGGTGCTTAAATTAACCTTTGAAGATGAGCTTGGCGCTGATCAGAACAGGATCGTACTGTTTAATGTTCTTCTCCACGGCCTTGCAGGGTATGAGACCCGTATCACAAATTTATACAACTGGTTTCAGAATAAAACCGATGGATCCGCCCCGCAGACGGCCCATGGGATCATTCTCACCGCCCTTGATAACACCCTTGCCACCCTGGGATCCCAACCCTGGGGAATTGGAGAGAGAGGGCAGATCACCTATACCCATGAAATGATCGGACAGGTCCATGCTCTTCCAACCTCTTCCAGATCCACCTATGCCCATTGTGTGGAAATGGGAGCCCAGGGTCAGGTCAGAGTTGAAAGCATGCTCCCCCTGGGTCAGTCTGGAACAATTTTGATGGATGCCCAGGGACACCCCGTGTTTGATCCAAATTATTTCAGCATGTCGCCCATTTATGACGGTTTTCAGCACAGGTCTTTCCCGTTAAGCAATTAATATAACATGGTCTGGCCCTGCCTGAGAGCAGGGTCAGACAACGCCTAACCTAACCAATAACATCGTGAATGATCCCAAGGGCAAAGTCAATATCTTCCCTTGTCACCACAAGGGGAGGCGCAAACCTGATGATATTCTCGTGGGTCTCCTTGCATAGGAGGCCCTTGTCCTTCAGCTGTTCACAGTATCTCCTCGCACTTGTCCTGCCTGGAACAAATTCAAGCCCTATCATCAAGCCTCTGCCCCGAACCTCTTTTATCCATGGATTCTTAAGCGTTTTTAGTCCCTCCAGGAAATAGTCGCCCATGACGGCTGAATTTTCGATCATGCCTTCCTTCACAAGAACCTTCAGGGCCGCCCTTGCAACTGCACAGGCCAGGGGGTTGCCGCCAAAGGTGCTTCCATGTTCCCCGGGGTTTAGAACGTCCATGATCTCGGTGTTGGAAAGCACCGCAGAAACAGGGTAGAGTCCGCCGGACAGTGCCTTGCCTATGAGGGTCATATCCGCTTCAATTCCCTCGTGCTCTTCGGCAAGTAATTTTCCCGTACGGCCAAGACCCGTCTGGATTTCGTCCAGAATAAGAACCACATTATTTTCCGTGCAGATCTCTCTTACCTCTTTCAGGTAACCCTTTTGCGGAATGACAACCCCAGCCTCCCCCTGGATGGGTTCAACCATAAATGCGATGGTGTTTTCGGTAATGGCGTTTCTTAAAGCCTGTGCATCGCCAAAGGGGATGCTCTTGAACCCAGGTGTGAAGGGGCCGAATCCATCCTTTGCCCCCCTGTCAGAGCTAAAGCTTATGATGGTGATGGTTCTGCCGTGGAAGTTGTTGTCGCACACGATGATCTCGGCCTTGTTGTCGGCAATTCCCCTGGTCTTGTAACCCCATTTCCGAACGGTTTTTATGGCGGTTTCAACGGCCTCGGCACCGCTGTTCATGGGCAAAACCTTATGGGAGTGGGTCAGTTCACAAAGCTCCTGGTAAAAAGGCCCCAGTTGATCATTTCTAAAGGCCCTTGATGTCAGGGAAAGCTTTTTTGCCTGTTCGGTCAAGGCCTTGACAATCTCAGGGTGACAATGGCCCTGGTTCACGGCGGAATAGGCGGCGAGGCAATCCATGTAGCGTTTGCCATCCACATCCCAGACCCATATGCCTTTTCCCCGGGTCAATACCACATCCAGCGGTTTGTAGTTGTTTGCGCCGAGGTTTCGTTCTATTTCAAGATAATCCATTTTATTTATCCTGTTTGTTTGATACTTTAATTTTTAAATCCATCTGTTTTTGTTTAGATATACTTTTTGAATGTACGGTGAGGTCATTGCTGAAAGTAGTGCCCCATAGTCCATATGGAAGCGGATTTCATCGCCCACCTGAAGGTTCATTTTTTTTAGATCCATTACAATGTGATCGCTGCTTGCACCCAAAACTTCCATATCCCCCATGGGAGTCAACCCGCTGATGAGCACATCCTGGCGGCCGATTTCCACAATTGCCCTTGTTATGGTTCCCCTGTCGACAAAGCTAGGGGTATTTCCAAAGGCATCTGTGGTCATGGTTCCCCTTGGCAGCGACTCTTTTTCTTTTACCTCGATCACCTGGGCAACAAGGGATATGGTGTCTGTCTCAAGGAATTCAACCCTGGCGTAACCAACGGTTTCACGCCCGGTAAGGATCATCTCACCGATCCTCAAATTGTTGATCCTGCCGATTTTGTCGGTTGATTTCACCCAATTGTAATTGGCAGAATTCCCCCCTGAAACAATATTAAAATGAATGTTAAACCTCTGTTCAAGATCCTTTGCGATGCTTGAGAGTTGATCCATCTTCGCCTGGTCCGGAAGAATTCCTCCGATGCATCCAAGGTTGGTGCCGATGCCGAGGATTTTAACCCCGGTTAAGGGCATGATCTTTAAAAGAGTCTGCTCCAGATCCCGGGGAAGAATGCCCTCCCTCAAATCCCCGAGATCCACCATTAAAATTATACCGTGGATTTTGTTTTGATCCCTTGCCTCCAGGGAGAGTCTTTCAATAACAGAGATTTCTGAATTAACGCTTATGTCTGCATACTTTACCACATCTTTTATCTTACCCATGGAAGGGGTTCTGATCAGGGCAAGTGAGGCGCCAATCCCGGCATCTCTTATCCTTTTAAGGTTCTCAATCCTTGAATCTGCAAGCAGCTTAACTCCTGCTTCCACCATTGCCCTGGCAATTGGCGGGCTTCCAAGGACGCCTTTGGTCACGCACATCATGGAGATGCCCTTTTGGTCAAAAAAGGATTTTAACCGTTTTGTGTTCCCATGTATCTTTTTAAGATCAATCTCCACTCTGGGAGTTTTTTTTTCAATTTCATCGAAACTTGTCATTTGCTTTGTCATAACTACTGCGCCAGCTGCAGCCCTGGAACATAGGCCTTTTTTTCGATGATGGAGATGATTTTAGCCACAAAAAACACCATGAGGGTGTAAATAATGGCCGCAACCACATAGGATTCAAAGTATCGATAATTCATGGAGCCGGTAAGGTCGGCCTGGGCCAGGAGTTCTGGAACGCCAACGGCAAAGGCCACCGAGGTGTATTTAAACATGTAAATGATCTCGTTTGAGGAGGAGGGGATCACAAGCCTCAGCGCCTGGGGTAGGATTACGTACCGCACCGATTGCCATTTACCAAGCCCCATGGCCCTTGCGGCAACCATCTGACCGGGCTTGATGGACTGGATAGCCCCCCTGAAATATTCGGCCTGATAAACAGAGGTGTTGATGCCAAGGGCGAGGCCTGCGGCAAGTATGGGTTTTAAAAGCAGCCCCATGTCCCCCAGCCCGTAATAGATAAAAAAGAGCTGGAGAAGACAGGGGGTTCCCCTTAAAAATTCCACATAGGCGGTTACCATCCAATAGACGAATTTGCTGGAATATACCCTCAGCACCCCCAACACCATACCAAAAATAATGCCGACGGTTATGCAGACAACCGAGAGTTGAACGGTGACCCATGCGCCGGACAGCATGTCCGGTAAAATTTTAATGGCATAATTAAAAAAACTGACCATTTATACTAATTCTCCTGATCTCCAGTTTCCCAACATAGAAGCTTGCGGGTAAAATAGGGGTTTGCGGGCTATTCCAGGTTCACAAAGTTGCTCAAAAAGAGTTTTGTCCGATCGTGCCGGGGCCGTTTAAACATTTCCTTTGGATCACCCTGCTCCACAATGACCCCCTGGTCTATGAAAATCACCTTGTCAGCAACGGACCTTGCAAATCCCATCTCATGGGTGACGACAATGGCGGTCATCCCATCATTGGCAAGGGCCGTCATAACGCTTAAAACTTCGCCGGTAAGCTCTGGGTCGAGGGCAGATGTGGGCTCGTCGTACAGGATAAGCTTGGGTTTCAGGGCAAGGGCCCTTGCAATGGAGATCCTCTGCTGCTGACCGCCGGAGAGCTCTGCAGGGTAGGATTTTATTTTATTCACCATACCCACCCTTTTAATCTCCTCCATGGCAATCTCTTCTGCTTCTTGTTTGGATTGACCCCTTACCCGCAGGGGGCCGAACATGACATTGTCAAGAATTGTGAGGTGGGTGAAAAGGTTAAAGTCCTGGAAAACAAACCCCATGTCTGCCCGGACGGTATTAAGGTTGATCCCAGGACCGTTTATATCAACACCTTCCAGCAGAATTTCTCCTGTGTCGGGTTTTGAAAGGTGATTTAAGCAACGCAGCAGGGTACTTTTTCCGGAACCTGAAGATCCTATCACGGCAAGGGTCTCTCCTTTTTTTAACTCAAACGAGACATCCTTTAAAACCTCATTGTCAACAAATCGCTTGGTAAGATGTTTTACTTCAAGAATGGTTGCCATTAAAAACTCTAACTCCTTTTTTCAAAGCCCGGGACCCATAACCTGTCCTCTAATTTATAGAAGAAGAATGTGCCTATTCTGGTCAAGGTAAAATAAAGAACACCCACAAAAAGATAAACCGCGGCTGTATTGCCGTAGGTATAGGCAATTATATATTTGGCGTTGCGCATGATTTCAACCACCCCGACCACATAGGCAAGGGAAGTATCCTTCAGCTCCGAGGAAAATTCATTTGTCCAGGGACCGATGGAGAGCCTCACCATCTGGGGAAGCACAATGTAAAGGATAGTCCTTGGTCTGCTCAGCCCCATTGCCTTGGCAGCCTCCATCTGGCCGGAACTCACCGACAGGATGGCGCCTCTGAAGATCTGGGATTGAAACGCCGACGAGCAGAGCCCTAGGGCTATTATGGCCGCAACCATGCGATTGAGGTCAAAGGGAAGATAGAACACAAGAAAGAGAAGAATAAGCTGGGGAATGGCCCATAAAAATTTTCGCAGGGTGGTTGCCAGAAACTTTAGAACGGGGTTGCCAAAAATTTCAGCAAGGGCAATGGCAAGGCCGAGCACAAGCCCCACAGACAAAAGCCCTGCAAGAAGCTGGAGTGCCACCAGGGTTCCCTTTGCAAACTGGGGAAGCTCGGATATGAGTATCTTTATAATTTCCATAAAACTGTCCAGTTAGAAACTTTTGCTGTTCCACCTGTAAATGATTATCCCGAACCGGAAATTGATCATCCCGGCCGGGATATTACCTCATTTGTCTAGCCTACCGGGCCTTTGCGTTTTACTCTTTGCAAAGTTTTTTATAGTCCACCTGGTAGGGAACTTCCTCAACCGAGGCCCAGGGCATGTATTTGCTGACAAGTTCCGCAAGCTTACCTGAAGCATAGGCTTTTTTGATGCCCGAATTTATCTTTTCAATCAACCCATGGGGGTCTCCCGGGGTTACACCGTAGGCATTGTAATCAAAGTGAAGGGCCTTACAAACGTACTTCACATCCCTCTTTGCATCGATAAACCCTCTGGCTGTTGGTGAATCAACATGGAGTGCGTCAAGCCTGCCAATTTCAAGCTCCTTAATTCCCAGTTCAACCGACTCGTAGGGCTTTATCTTGATGTCAACGCCCTTGTCCTTGAGTTCTTCCTTAAGCCACCTGTATCCGGTGGTTCCAGCCTGGGCCCCCACAGTGGCCCCCTTGCTCATTGCCGTGACACAGTTTAAGCTGGAGTCTGCTTTGACAAGTGTCCAGTAGTCAATTTTCCAATGGGGCAGGGCAAAATCAATAACCTCATCCCGCTGGCATGTATAGGAGAGCCCCCCTGCAAGAATGTCGATTTTGCCCCTGGAAAGAGCGGCAATGATGGCAGACCAGGGAATATCGGCAGCCTCGACTTTAAATCCTTCCACCTCGCCTATATACTGGAAAAGTTCCCAGTCAAACCCCTTTATTTCTCCCTTCTCAGCCCATGTCCAGGGAGGGAAAGCAGCATCAATGCCAAGGGTGTAAACCGGAACATCACCGGCATGGGCCGTAGCATAGCTGAAACCGCTGAAAACCAACAAGCCAAATAGAAAAAACAGTCCTGGAATTGCTTTTTTGAATTTAAACATACTCTCTCCTGAAAATTTAGGAGCGTAGATTCAATAAATTGGGCAGAAATAACGCCGAATTTTGGTTCATGTACAAGGCGCATTAAATGTCCAATAGCATGCTTATTGGGGCTTTGATGCAACGAAGTAGATGGGTCAAAAGGGAAGTTATTTCGTTCAAGTTATTTAATCTGCGGTCCTTAGGTTAAAAGAAAAAAACTTTTCGATACAATAAGTTATTTTATCTGCCATGGATTGTCCATATGTTTTTTAATATCTGAGAGGAGTCAATGGTGCTTGCAATCCCAGGCAGTATGGTTTAATTTTGCGTGTTGAATCTATTATAAAGCGGGAAATCAATATGTTACCTTAACGAAAATGATGGACAGGGAGTTTTTCAGTATGGAAAACATACGTTCGGGCGTGATTGTTGCCCACCATGGAATTGCCGTGGATATTTTGTTTGATTCGGGTGAACGACGCATGGTAAAGGTCAAGCGGAACTCGGGTCATGTTGTGGGCGATAGGATGATCGTGAAAGATCATGGTTTGACACGCTTACCCCGAAGGACAGAGCTTTGCCGAAGAGACTCCAGGGGAGGTGTCCGCATCGTGGGTGCAAACCTTGACGTTCTTGGCATTGTTGTTTCTTCCCTTCCCCTGTCCCCCCTTGGATATATTGACCAGGCAATTGTCACCGCAAGGCAGGCGGATCTAAGGCCGGTGCTCGTGATGAACAAGAGCGACCTTGGATCCTCCAGGGATTTCATTGTCGAGACAAAAAATATCTACCAGAATGTTGTTGAAATTTTTGTGGTCAGTGCGGTCACAGGTGCAGGGATCGATGATCTGGTATCCTTCATAGGGCAGGGAGAGGGGCTGAGAAGTTTTTTTATCGGTGTAACAGGGGTTGGTAAGAGTTCTTTGCTCAACACCATCTGCCCCACCCTGGATTTAAGGATAGGTGAGCTTTACGAGGCTGGCCGCAGGGGGTGCAACACCACCACGGTCTCTACACTTCATTCACTTCCGGGCGGCGGAGAACTCGTTGACACTCCAGGTTTTAACGAGTTTGGGCTGGTGGATGTTTCCCCCCTGGATCTGGCTGGATATTTTCCCGGATTTGAGGGGGCCATGGACCATGGTTTTTGCCGTTTCAGAAATTGCCTTCATCGCACCGAACCTGGTTGTGCCGTTATAGAAGCTGTTAAGAACAAAAGGATTTCCGAGGAACGTTATTTAACCTACCTCAAAATTTTAAACATAATTGAAGCTGGAAAAGCCAGGTTTAAGACTCGGAGGTAGCTTGCAGCTGTTAGCTTTTGGCTGTTAGGACATTAGCTTATTGGCCGTTAACAATCAGCCTTTAAATTACGATTAACAGCCACAAAGGGCGACCGCAAGGGATCGCCCCTACACTGGACCCGGCTTGTTTTATCGAGTTTGATTCTTCGTTGTGTCTGCCAGGACATGTGAGATTATATGAAATAGACCGCCAGGGGAGGAAAGCCGTTGAATTCAACTGAGCTGTAGCTGCTGGTGTATGCGCCGGTGGACAAAAAATAAAGCCGATCACTTATGGCAAGGTTCAGCGGGAGTTGGTATTTAAAGTTTTCATACAGTATGTCGGCGCTGTCGCAGGTTGGTCCTGCAATGACAACGTCTTCCAATTCACCAGTTCTCCCGGTATAGATGGGGTATTTGATCGCCTCGTCCATTGTTTCGATCAAGCCGGAAAACTTGCCCACATCCGTATACACCCATCGATGCAGGGCTGTCCTTGATTTTCTTGAAATCAAGACCACCTCGCTGACCATGACCCCTGCATCCGCAAGAAGAGAACGGCCCGGCTCCAGGATTATCTGGGGCAGATCATCACCAAAGCTTTCGGCAAGAAAGCGGTTGATTTCAAGGGCGTAGGTTTCAAGGGCATTGGCCTTGGACAGATAATTTGCCGGAAATCCTCCACCCAGATTGATCATCTCAAGCTTTATGCCATCCTCCTGTTCGAGTCGGTCAAAAATGCCCTTTACCTTTCCAATGGCGGCATCCCAGGCACCAATTTCACGCTGCTGGGACCCTACATGGAAGGAGATTCCAAAGGGAACAAGTCCCAGATCCTTTGCAAGTATGATAAGATCCATGGCCATGTCCAACTGGCATCCGAATTTCCTCGACAAGGGCCAGTCCGCCGTGAGTGAACCTTCGGTCAATATGCGGACATAAACCTTTGACCCCGGGGCAGCCTTTGCAATGTTGCGTACGTCTGCCTCAGAGTCGGTTGCATACATGCGCACACCCTTATCAAAGAAATATCTTACATCCTTGCTCTTTTTTATGGTGTTGCCGTAGCTGATCCTGTCGGGGGAGATGCCAAGGGAAAGAACCCTGTCCAGCTCATAGATCGAAGCTATGTCAAAGTTGACATTCTTGTCCCGCATCCTGGTGAGAATCTCTATGGCTGGGTTTGCCTTTACAGCATAATATATGCTGGCATAGGGAAAGACATCGATCAGCTCTTTGAGTTTACGATCGACCGTTGCCATATCAACGACCAGAAAAGGGGTCTCCTTGTTTTCAGAAAAGGCTTTGATTCGTTCAAAGGTCCCGGGGTCCATATATTCATCAAGTGGTAGGGGCATTGTATCTTTTTCTCCAGTTTTTTTATTTGGGTTTCTATGAAAATTGGTATGGGTTTTGCCAAGGTGTTGTCAAGCGTCCTTATCATGATTTATATGTTTGCGCAATAAAACATCGGCATTTTCAACAATTCTAATTTTTATTTTGAATTAGAGGCGACATTTCTGGGAATCCCACCGAAACTGTTAAAGGTGTTTCTATTTTATGAAAATATGGACAGTAGAGCCCCCTTTGGTTACCATGACCGGAACATTGAATTACTGTGGCACCTTTCCTGCTGTTGCATTAAAGATCAGATTGATGTAAAAATGTTCTATGAAAAAACTAAAAGAAAAGACCCCCGTTACCCAGATAAACCAGGTGCGAAGAAACCAGGTGAAGGCAACCCTGACGCTGACGATCCTGGTGTTGATCTTCTGGTTCGTTGTCGCTGGATGCAGCGATGGTGGCTCGACCCTTGAACAGGAGGTCAAGACCTACCCCGAAACTTTCAGCTTCATGGATGTCGGCATTAACACTTCTTATTCCCGTCCGTTGAGGCAGCAACTGGGCAATCTACTCGGTGGCGATGCCATCCAGAACAACAACACCATCGAGCTTGAGATTAACAGGGAAAATTTTTTACAGGACTACTTCCCTGCTTTTTATTCGATCAATCAGGCACTCAACACCCCTCCAAGGGAACGGGTCGAGCATAAATCCATAAAGTTGATGTACCGTTATGCGCAAAAAAAAGGTCTTGCCTTTGATTATGTCGAGTTTTTATTTTCTGAGTACACCCTGAGCCCTTTGCTGATAAGGGTATATTTTAAATTCGACAACCTTGGCATTGATCAGACGCTTACGGAGAAATATGGAAAGCCTGTATCCCTGGACTGGGATAAGGACCAGCCCCATTCGACTTCCCTTGTTTGGGAGAAGAACGGTGACCTTATGATCCTTTCCACCATTCCCGACCAGCTGGGGCGGCCTAATTACCAGATAAATATCTATTTTAAAGACAGATTAGAGGATTTTATCAAAACCGAATTTGACCTGAAGCAGAGGGAAGAGGAGCAGAAGCCGGTTGAGAAGAAGGTCTTTTGATGGTTCCTAAATGAAAGGAGAGTCCCATGCCCTATGTAAATATTAAAGTCACTAACGAAGGGGTCACTGCCGATCAAAAGGCCGAATTGATAAAGGGTGTTACCGATCTTCTTGCCCGGGTCCTTGGAAAGAATCCGGCAACCACCGTCGTTGTCATAGAAGAGCACGATACTGATAACTGGGGAATAGGGGGGGAAACCGTCACCGTCAAAAGAAAACGTTCTGCTTAGATTTTCTGATACAGCCTTGTAAATATTTGTTGCAAATTCCGGTCGTTTCAAATAGTTGTGAACAGTGTTTTTTAAGTGAATCATTAATTGTAACATCGTTTACCATCTACCTGCTTAAAGCGTAGGATTGCCAAGGACAAAAGGAGTGAGCGTGTATAAAGAAGGTAAATCGGAAAAAAGAGCACCATCATTGTCAGGGCAAAGTATCGATCAATGTTCCAGCATGGCCAGGGATACAAGCCTTAATAAACAGACCGAAGAGCAGCTCCGGCTGAGCGAGGAGCGGTTTAAACTGCTGAGCGAATGTGCCTCGGACATTGTTTATACGTTGAACTGGGACGGGGCTTTTTCCTATGTTAATCCTGCCTGGAAAAGGTTGCTCGGCCATGATCCAGACGAGGTGCTGGGAAAATTTTTCATCGATTTTGTGCGGCCCCAGGATGTTGTACTCTACCGGGGCATCTATAAAAAGATCAGGGACGAAAAAGACGAGGTGGTTGATTTTACAGGTACCCTTGTGGCAAAAGACGGCACCTCCCGACATTTTTCGTTCAGCGGGTCTCCCCTGTTTGACAGCCACGGCAACCTGGAAGGCATGGTAGGACAGGTCCGAGATATCACGGAAAGAATTGCCATGGAAGAGGCCTTGAGAACGAGTGAAGCCCGTCATAGAACGGTGCTGGAAGCCTCCCCCGACCCCGTGGTCGTCCGGGATATCCTTCAACGATTCACCTATGTCAATCCTGCCTTTACCCGGGTTTTTCACTGGACCCTTGACCGGTGTGTCCTGGGACAAATGGATTTCATTCCCCGGGACAAGATGGCCGAGAACGCCGACCTTGTGGAAAGAATCAAACGGGGCGAGTCTTTTTCCGGCATCGAGACCGAGAGGCTCACCAGGGACGGAAGCACCATTGATGTGTCCATCAGTGGGGCCGTTCTGTTTGACAGCAAGGGCCAACCAGATGGAAGTGTCACCACCCTTCAGGATATTACAGAACGTAAGCTCAGGGAATGCGAACTCCAACAGGTTGCTTACAATGATCAGCTTACAGGGCTTCCCAACCGGAAATCCTTTTACCTTATACTTGATGGGATGATCCAAAAGGGGTTTCGCAGGTCCAGTGATATGCCGTGGGCCCTGATGTTTCTTGATTTGAACAAATTCAAGCAGGTAAATGACACACTGGGCCATGATGCAGGGGATGAGCTTTTAAAATCCGTGGCAACGAGGCTTCAGGGGTGTATCAGAGAAACGGATCATCTGTTCAGGCTCGGTGGAGATGAGTTCACCATTTTGGTGATGAACTGCGATGATGCCCTAAATGTGGCAAACGTGGCTCGCAAGATCAAAGCAGCTCTTAAAAAATCTTTTCCCGTCAAGGGGCATGAAATCTATACATCTGCAAGCATTGGGATCAGCATCTATCCGGAGGATGGGTGGGATGTGGAGGTGCTGGTCAAAAATGCCGACATGGCCATGTATGCGGCCAAGGAGGGGGGGAATGACTATCAGTTTTTTACTGCCGAACTCAACATCAGGGCCCTGGAGCGCATGGCCATGGAAAATGATCTGAGGTGTGCCGTGGAAAGGGGGCAGCTGGAACTCTACTACCAACCCCTTGTGGATTGTGCAGGGTGCATGACCGGTGCCGAAGCTTTGCTGCGGTGGAATCATCCCAAAATGGGAGTTGTTTCTCCCGTAAAATTCATCCCCATGGCTGAAGAGACCGGCGATATCGTTGCCATTGGTAAATGGGTCCTTGAAACAGCCTGCAAGCAGGCCAGGGAATGGCAGGAGGGGGGAGCCCGTGATTTTTTTGTCGCAGTGAACCTGTCACCACGACAGTTCCGGGAGCCAGACCTTGTGAAAACAGTTCTCGATATTGTTACCTCGTCTGGGTTGTCACCCAAGAGTCTTAAACTTGAGATCACCGAAGGCAGTGTAATGAAGGATCCTGAGGCCTGTGTGAAAAAAATGGAGACCCTCAAGAGAAGGGGTATTTTTTTTTCCATGGATGACTTTGGAACTGGGTATTCGTCGCTCAGCTATCTGAAACGATTTCCCATAACCACCCTTAAAATAGATCGCTCGTTTATTATTGATTCCATGAACAACCACAATGACCGCACGATTATAAAGTCCATCATCTCCATGGCAACGAGCCTTAATATTGACACTGTTGCCGAAGGGATAGAGACCAAGGAACAGCTGGAACTCTTGACCGGACTTGGCTGCAAAACCATGCAGGGATATTATTTTGGACGTCCCATGAAGGTGGACGCAATGCAATGCCTGCTCAAACAGTAAATGGGAGAATGCCCAGGACAGTGACATGGTCATCCTGAATTCCATATTCCCGCTGTTCTGTCTTATTGCCCTTGGCTGCCTGCTCAACCGTTTTAATGTCACTACCGGGGCTTTTTTTGCAACCTCTGATCGCCTGGTATATTACATCTTTTTCCCGGTCATGCTCTTTTGGAAGATCAGAAGGGCAACTACCGACGGCGGCGAGAGTATCAATTTATGCATGGCCGTCATTGCTTCCATTCTCGTGGTGTACTTGTTGAGCCTCGGAGCAATCGGATTGTTCGGGATTTCAAGTTTCCAGGCAGGCTCTTTTTCCCAGGCATGCTACCGGTTTAACACCTACATCGGCATGGCCATTATAATAACCACTCTTGGCGAACCAGGGGTTCGTTACTTTGGCATCCTGATCGGGTTTGCCATCCCCTTTGTCAATGTGCTGGCCGTTTCCACATTGGTATGGCATTCGGGCAAACAGGGATCACCAGGGGATACAGCGCATTATCTTCTGAGGACATTGATATCCAATCCACTTATTCTTGGGTGTGTCGCAGGGATTTTGTTCGCTAAGTTCAAGCTCAGCTTTCCCGTCTTTCTTGACAACACCTTTCGCATGATGACCTCGGTGACCTTGCCCCTTGCCCTTTTGTCCATCGGTGGGTCATTACGTCTTGTGGGACTCAGACAGAAGGCAGTAATCTCTTTTGCCGCAGCTCTGTTGAAGATTGTCATCCTGCCGTTAATTGGGTTTTTGTTCTTAAAGCTGTTTTCTGTGTCAGGGGTTCCATTTAAGGTGGGTATGATTTTTTTTGCCCTGCCCACCTCCACGGCCATTTATGTTCTGTCTGCCCAGCTGAGCAGCGATACCGAGCTTGCCTCTGCCGCCATCATGGTATCGACTGTCTTTTCGTTCATCCCCCTGTCCGTTGTCCTGTTGTTGTAAATGAGGATAACCAAATGATCAAATCATGAAGGATCAAATCATGTCAGAATCGCTAACAAGCATATCTGAAAAAGCAGGTACTTCACCGGGCACCCTGGTGCATATAGGTGAGCGAAGGGCCGAAAAAACCCGGATCAGAATCATGGATTACGATGTCGGACAAATCCGGGAAAAGGAGGTGGAAGAGATTGAGGAGTGCTTTCCCTTTAAAGAAGAGCCCACCGTAACCTGGATCAATATCGACGGCCTCCACGACGTTGGGCTCATCGAAAAGATAGGCCGTCACTTTGATGTCCACCACCTCATCCTTGAAGATATTGTTCACTGTGGAACCCGGCCTAAAATTGAAGAGTTTGATACCTTCACCTTTATCGTGTTCAAGATGCTCGACTATGACGAAGAGACCGATGGGATAGTTGACGAGCAGTTCAGCATCATCCTTGGTCAAAACTTTGTTCTCTCGTTCCAGGAACGGGAGGGCACGGTGTTCAACCCCCTGAGGGAGAGGATCAGAAATGCAAAAAACCGGATCAGGCGAAAAGGTGCCGATTACCTGACCTATGCCCTGATCGACACGGTGGTGGACAACTACTTTCTCATTCTTGAAACCCTGGGCGATAAGATAGATGAGCTGGATGAAGAGCTTTTGACCTCCATGGCCCAGGAGACCTTTCAGGCGATCAACAGAATGAAACGAAAGCTCATCACATTGAGACGGGCCGTCAATCCCCTTAAAGAGCTGATCAACACCGTTCAAAAGGAGGAGTTTGATCTTATAAATGAGAGAAACGTCATTTTTTTCAAGGATATCCATGACCATGCCGTTCAGATCCAGGAGACCATAGACACCTTTCGTGAGCTGACCTCCGGGCTCCATGACATCTTCTTGAACAACGTCAACAACCGCACCAACGAGATCATGAAGACCCTGACCATAACGGCCACCATCTTTATTCCCCTTACCTTTGTGGCAGGCATCTACGGCATGAACTTCAAGTATATACCCGAACTTGAGTGGCGCTGGGGTTATTTTGGCTTCTGGGGCCTCATCATCGGGATCGTCGGAATCATGTTCTGCTATTTTAAGCGGAAGAACTGGTTTTGAACGCATCACAATCGTATTTCATCTGTGGTTCTTATTAATTCAGCGCATCAATCAAGCGCTGAAAGGCGTTGTTAAGTGCCACAAAGGCATCCTGGGTGCCTCCCCTGTCCGGATGGCAGGTCCGGGCAAGCCTCCTGTACCGTCGGGTTAGATCCCTCCGTGTAAGCCCGGTTATTTCGTTTCTCTGGATTTTAAAAATGGCGCAGGCCTTGTCCAGGTTGAATTCACGTCTGGGGGCGGCGGGGGGACGAAAAGAACGGTGTCGCTCCATGAATTGCCTTGCAAAATCATCCAGCAGAGTGGAGTCAAGGTACTCCTGGTCGTAAAAAAAGATCAGATACCTCACCAGGTAGGGGTGGAGGGTTGATCCAGGGGGTTCGGAATCGTTTCCGAACATTCGTTCATTAAGGGTGCATATTTCATCCAGGAAATAACGATCTACCCTGTCTTGGTCCAGGGCCTGGGGCATTTTTTTAGCAAGAATGCCGCCAAAGAAGCGCTGGAGGTCAAACGAGATAAAGAGGTAAGACTTAAGTTCATTGTGATCAAGAATTTCCTCGTGGCGGATAAAGTATTGTTCTATTTCATCCCTGCATTTACCTGAAAGGCCCCCCATGATCTTTGTCGGCATTGCGGCAACCGGGCCCTGGTCTCTAGTACCAAATTTAAGGTAGTGGAGTCTTCGCTTGTCAAAGTCCAAGAGGGATCGGTCAAGGGCTCCCTCCTCCTCCAGGGTCAACCTGATGGTTTGTCTTGATCGGTTCAAAAAGACCTCCACTGCCAGCCGGATTTCCGGATCAAGAAACGGCATGAACAGAGTTTCAAGAAGATCCATATCCACGTCCACATTCAGTTCTTCCAGATGATCCACAAGGGTTTCCGCCATATGAAAGGCGTTGCCACCGGGGTATTCAATAAATTTGGACGGATCATGGCCAAGGTCTGCAAGATTCTTAAAGAAGAGGGTTCCATCCTGCTGACGGCAGGTTTGACGCAGGGTGTACCTGGGTTGTCCCCCTGGGACAGATTTTGCGATATACATGCTCATACCTTTTTTTATGGGTTTAAAGGTCTTTAAGAATACAGGAAAAATTCATGGGATAAAAGAAAAATTGGACTTGACAAGCGGCCTGACAAACAGTTCGATAATTTTTTGGTCATGTACCTGCACAATTTTGTGAATAAGAAACTTGAAAAAAATCATCATAACAGGCTAAGATGAAAAATCAATCGGCTCAATTTTAGGTGTAAAGTTGTTTACGTTTAAAAAGAGGAGGGTACCATGGCTAACTTTACAATTGGCGGCAACCCGGCAAAGACCTCGGGGAAATTACCCCGGGTTGGAGAAAAAGCGCCTGATTTTTTGCTTACACGAACGGATTTGACGGATATTTCGTTAAAGGATGTGGCAGGAAAAAGGGTGGTGCTCAACATCTTTCCAAGCGTGGATACATCGGTATGTTCCACTTCGGTCCGTCGTTTTAACAAAGAGATCAAAAACTATGCAGATGCCCTTGTCCTCTGTGTCTCCCTTGATCTGCCCTTTACCCACAAGAGGTTTTGCGAAACCGAAGGTATAAAAGATGTAATCCCTGTATCAGAGCTCAGAAACAGGGAGTTCGGCCGGGACTATGGCCTTAGAATCGTTGACGGCCCCTTTGCAGGGCTTCTTGCCAGGGCCGTTGTGGTGATTGATCAACAGGGAACGGTTGTTTTTTCCATGCTTGTGCCCGAGCTTGAAACCGAGCCTGATTATGGGCGGGTTCTGGCGGTTCTTGCAAAGACAACCATACCCCAGGAGGTCTGTACCCAGACCTCAACTGCAGAACATTCAAGGCCCAACGAGGAGGATGAACCCTGTGATGACGGAAGGGCAGGATGAGATATAGAACCGAGAAAGATTCCATGGGGACGGTTCAAGTCCCCGTGGATGCCTATTTTGGCCCGACGACCCAGAGGGCAGTTGATAATTTCAAGATCAGCGGCCTGGTGTTTCAACCTGTCCTGATACGCATGCTTGCCCTTGTAAAAAAGCACGCATCCCTTGTGAACGCACGACTTGGCCTGTTGGAGAGAGGGCTTTCAACGGCCATTGCCGCTGCAAGCCAGGAGATCATTGACGGTGGGCTGTTTGATCAGTTTGTGGTGGATGTCTTCCAGACAGGCTCCGGGACTTCCACCAACATGAACATGAACGAGGTCGTTGCCACAAGGGCAAACGAGATTCTAACCGGCGAAAAAAACGGAAAGACCCCTGTCCACCCAAACGATCATGTTAACCTTGGCCAGTCCAGCAACGATGTAATCCCAACCATGATCCACATGGCTGCCCTGGTCGAGATCAACGCCTCCCTGATTCCCGCCCTTAAGCTGCTTTACAGGTCGCTTTCGGAGAAAAGCACAGCCTTTTCTAAAGTGGCCAAGATCGGAAGGACCCATCTCCAGGATGCCGTTCCCATGACCCTGGGCCAGGAATTCTCAGGTTATGCAAGGCAGATTGAGCTTGCTATTAGAAGAATCAGGACAGCATCCCAGAATCTTTGTCCCCTTGCCCTTGGTGGGACAGCCGTTGGGACCGGTGTCAACACCCATGGGCATTTTGCCCAGGGGGTGATCAAGGAAATATCCCTGGAGACCGGACTTTCCTTCCATGAGGCCGAGAACCATTTTGAGGCCCAGGCTGCCCAGGATGCTCTCCTGGAGGTTAGCGGAACCCTGAAAACCATTGCAGTGAGCCTGTTGAAGATCGCCAATGACATCCGATGGCTGGGAAGCGGCCCAAGGGCGGGCCTGGGGGAGATTACCCTTCCCTCCCTTCAGCCGGGGTCGTCGATCATGCCGGGAAAGGTCAACCCGGTGATCCCGGAGGCGGTGATCCAGGTGGCGGCCCAGGTGGTGGGCAACGACACCACCATCACCATCGGCGCCCAGACTGCCCATCTGGAACTCAACACCATGCTGCCGGTGATAGGTTATAACCTGCTGCAATCCATCGGGCTCCTCGCATCGGCAGCGTCTCTCTTTGCTGAAAAATGTATCCAGGGTATTTTGCCAAACATCGAAACCTGCGGGGCCAACATCGAACGAAGCCTTGCCATGGCAACCTTTCTGGTTCCTCATATTGGCTATGACAGGGCCGCAGAGATAGCAAAAAAGGCCCATGCAGCAGAAAAAACAATAAGGCAGATCCTTGTCCAGGAAAATCTGCCTGAATCCTATCTGGACCTTTTTGTAATAGGAAAAGACAATTTATGATATTTACAAACAATCGGCTGAAAGGCTTCTCCCTGGTTATGTTCGTTGTTTGCCTCACCTTTGTTGTGCCGGCTCTGGGTCTGGCAGAGGCTAACCCGGGCTTTGGCCGCTGTGCCGATATTGAGGACGACCTGCTCCGCCTGCAATGCTACGATGAAATGGCCGGAAAAGAGCCGTCTGAGACAAAAGAACTTGAAACCTGTGTCGTTATTCCACCAAAAAAATTTTCCTATCTGGAACGTCTCTGGGAGTCTGACTCGGATCCATTCCGGGGTAAACTTGCCATCAAGTCTCATCGTTCCAGCTATATTCTTCCCTTTTCCTATAATTTTTCCCCCAATCGTGACCCCATCAGGGAGGTTTACCCGGACAGGGACACTCGCGATGCCGAGGCTGCCTTCCAGATCAGCCTTAAAACCAAAATCTGGGAGGATGTTATGGGCAGGAATATGGATCTGTGGTTCGGGTACACCCAGCGTTCCTTCTGGCAAGTCTACAGCTGGGACGATTCCGCCCCTTTCCGGGAGACAAATTACGAACCTGAGCTTCTCTTAAACATACCACTGGATTTTGACCTTAGGCTGATGAGTCTTAAAACGATCAATTTCGGGTTCAACCACCAGTCCAACGGAAAGTCAGAGCCCCTGTCCCGGAGCTGGAACAGGATTGTGGCAAATTTCGGATTTGAGCGCAATGGCCTTTTTTCAAAAGACGACACTCTGGTATTAGAAATCAAAACCTGGTATCGGATACCAGAGAGCGACAGCAGTGACGAGAATCCCGGTATGCATCAATACCTTGGTTACGGCGAGATCTGGACCTCGTATTTCCGGAACCAGCATAGATTTGCCATGATGGTGAGAAACAATCTGGACTCTGACGATAACCGGGGCGCCCTTCAGGTCGAGTGGAGCTTTCCCCTGAACAAGCGGATCGGCGGCTACCTGCAGTATTACGTCGGGTATGGCGAAAGTCTACTCGACTATAACCACAGCGTTAACCGTGTGGGGCTGGGGTTCATCCTCATGGATTGGTAGTGATCTTCCAGGCCAACAGGTTCATCATTCACCAGGGGTTGAACGAAAATAGTGGCGCTGAAACCAGAAGGCCACATTAACCAACCCGATCATGACCGGCACTTCCACCAATGGTCCGATAACAGCGGCAAAGGCCGCACCTGAATTGATACCAAAGACGGCTATTGCCACTGCAATAGCCAGTTCAAAGTTGTTGCTCGCCGCAGTAAAGGCCAGGGTTGTTGTCTTGCTGTAATCCGCTCCGACTTTTTTCCCCATATAAAATGAGACTAAAAACATGATTACAAAATAAACCAGCAAAGGGATTGCAATCCTCACCACATCCATGGGAATCTGAACGATCAGGTCCCCTTTGAGGCTGAACATCAGTACGATGGTAAAAAGCAGGGCAATCAGAGTCAAGGGACTTATTTTGGGCACCACCTCTGCATGATATCGTTTCCGGCCCATGATTTTTACGCCGACAAAGCGGGTCAGGGCACCTGCTGCAAATGGAATACCAAGATAGACAAATACGCTTTTGGCAATCTGGGTAATGGTGATATCAACGACAATCCCTTTCAAGCCAAACAATGGGGGTAACACGGTGATAAAAAACCAGGCATAAACGCTGAAAAAAAGAACCTGGAAAACACTGTTGAAAGCAACCAGACCGGCAGCATATTCGGTATCTCCTTTGGCTAGTTCATTCCATACAATGACCATGGCAATACAGCGGGCAAGACCAATCATGATCAATCCCACCATGTACTCGGGGTATCCCCGGAGAAAGATAATGGCAATGAAAAACATCAGAAATGGGCCAATCACCCAGTTCTGGATTAAAGAAAGTCCCAGAACCTTTTTGTTGCGGAAAACATCCCCCATATCTTCATATCTTACCTTGGCAAAAGGAGGATACATCATCAGAATCAGTCCGGCAGCAATGGGGATATTGGTTGTCCCTACAGTGAAAAGATTGACAAAGTTTTTGATGCCGGGAACCAGCCAGCCAGAACCGATCCCTAAAGCCATGGCAGCAAAGATCCATAATGTCAGGTAACGATCCAGAAAAGACAATCCTTTGCCAACGCCTCCCCGGGATCCAGGGGTGGGACAAAAATCCTGATTAGCATTCATAATTGTCTCCTTTTTTTGAATCAGTAACTTAATCATTAAAATGAAACTGTTTCATATAAGCATCTAATCTGTTTTTTTGGTCAACCCTTAGGGGTTTGCACTCTTCAGCACCCTTGGCTCCCTGGGCTACCAGGGTGGCAAAGACCATACAGGTGGGCTGGCCGCATTCCCGGCAATTGGTCTTGGGTAAAAGCTTTAAGATTTCCATGATCCCGGGCCGGGGCATCCCGGTATAACATGGATCTATGGTGTCTTTTTTTTCCCAGGAATCATTAATTTCATTTTTCAACCATTCAACAATTTTTTTCGCCTCTACCTCATCTTTCAGGGCATTGACGGCAATTTTTTTACCATAGACCGTGATCAGTTTTCCCTGGGCACGGAAGGTGACCGCCGGTAGGTCTTTTAAGTATTCGAAACCACCCAGGGCTGCATTCAGATAAGGCAGTGCATCACTCACATCCTGGTGCAGGTGGGCAAAGCAATGGATCCCCTTTGCATCGGCCCGGCATTTAGATTTAAATATTTCAAGATCATACCCTTTGAGCAGCATTTACAACTCCTTTGTCCTGCCCACCGCGTAACCGATGATCAACGGGACAGATGCCATGTTCCAGGGTGAACAGTACACTGATCATGCCCCAGGCAAAACACCCGATTGCGGCAAAGTAGGTCCCGCCTGAAATCCATTAAACCGTTGTGCAGGTTCTCGATTTTCCCAAACATCAATTGATACGATATCAGCCGTTTTTGTGTGGGTCTTTGCAGGCTTAACAAGAGTGGTCTTTTAACGATGTGCTGCCATAGGTTTTTTTACTGCTCGCCTCTCTTATCTAAAAAGCTTCTGTCATAACCCCTTTTATATATATCGATGTAATCGAATATAACGATATCGATTTGTGTGTCAAGATGTTTCTGTTGTTTTATTATCCGATCATTTGATATGATTAAAAATTATATCAACGGGATTCTTTTTCTAAACTTTGTGTTCTTGGTTTTTGTCCTTATCATTTTTAACGGCGCACTCTCTTTGTCTGTGGCCGATGACAACCACGAAGAAAAGAAATGGTACCAAAAAAGTCTGGATCATGATGACGAGAACGACAATGACAGACATCGAAAAAGAAAACATAAACGAAATAGAGATGATGATCACAACAATAGTTATCTTAGACAAGTCAATAATCCGACCTATGAAGAAGAATGTGGTGCATGTCATTTTGTATATCAGCCAGAACTGTTACCCTCGGCTTCGTGGGTGAAAATATTGGGAAATCTTGATGATCATTTTGGGGAAACAGTTGAACTGGACGATGATTCAAAAAAGAATATTGCAGCCTATTTAAAATCCAATAGCGCAGAATACAGTTCGGCAAAAGATGCTGTTAAAATCATGCGATGTTTGAGGAACCAGGTTCCTTTAAGAATTACAGACATCCCATATATCATAGAAAAGCATCATGAAATTTCTCCAGATATTTTAAAACGGAACTCCATTGGATCTTTATCGAACTGCTCAGCCTGCCATATGACTGCTGAAGAGGGAATTTATGAAGATGACAATGTGACCATTCCTAAATCATAACCCGAGAGAAAGAAAACCATCTGATGACCGCTCTGGTGCAGATGGGCAAACCATGAACTCTTTTGTAATGAGTTTAGCGGCATCAGGTCGTAACAAACGGATAAATGATAAAATAGATGCCCAAAAGGCCAACCAATGTACCGGATCCCTTGCGAAACCACGTGCCGGCTCCCTGCCAGGCGATATTTTCCATAAGTTTTCTGACTGCTGCGGCCGAGCTGCCGGCAATGGCAATGGGCAGACAATGCCCAAGACCAAAGAGGACGATCAGAACAATCCCGGTCATCACCTGTTCCTGAACGGTAATGACGGCCAGTATCGGAGCGATGAATCCAAAGGTGCAGGATCCGGAAAGAATACCGTAGGCAAGTCCCAGAATAAAGGCGCCGGTCAACCCTTTGACGTTGAGCCGGTACAAAAGGGAACCGGACATGGAGCATTTTTCCACACCGAGCATCCCTAAAGCCACCCATATCAAGATTCCTCCGATGAGGATCTGCCAGTAATTTCCCACATCCCCCAGCATCCGGCCTAAAAGGGCACAGATAGTCCCGATAACGGCAATGGTTAAAAACAGGCCCATCGTAAAAAGGAGAGAATAAAGCCCTGCCTGCCTGGGGTTGATCATTTTGTCCTGCCCCCCGACGTAACCGATGATCAGCGGGATTGATGCCATGTGGCAGGGGCTGAACAATACACTGATCATGCCCCAGACAAAACACCCGATTGCAGCAAAATAGGTGCCCCCCGAAACCCATTGGTTTATCGTTAAAAAAAGTGTGTCCAGCATAATAACTATCCTTTATCTCAGGTCCGGTTTTTGAACTCCCATTTTGTTCATCTGTTCAACAATGGATTTTTCATCCAAAAATCCAACATGTCGATAAACTTCTTCCCCTATTTCATTAAAGAAAATCTGGGTAGGGATAGCTCTTATTTTAAAACGTTGTGCAGGTTCTTGATTTTCCCAAACATCAATAAATACGATATCAGCCGTTTCTTTGTAGGCCTTTGTAAGTTTAACAAGAATTGGTGACATCATTTTACAGGGGATGCATTTTTTTGCCCCAAGATCAATCATGGTCACCCTTCCTTTGGCCGGGACGTTTAAATAATCCTCTGCAAAGGCAGATGTCGTGAAAAGCAGCATCAACATTACAACCAACACACTTAACTTTTTCAGGGTTTGCTTCATCATTTGGTTTTCCTTTATGCTGCTATAAGTTTGTTTTTGATTCCAAGACTTTTCCTGATCTGGTTCTATATGGTCATTTAACGATGTGTTAAATTTTTTGATGCCTATTGCTTTTTAACGACGTCATGACGATCAACACTTGGAAGAATTTGATTTAAATCCAGGGGGTCCGATTTTAATTTGAAAGATTTTGCCATGTGTCATCTTGTTCGTATCGTTAAAGTAGAATATAATGCTATGGAAATTGTGTGTCAAGATGTTTTTTGTTGTTGTGTCTTAAATAATTCCTTAAGAGAAATCTGGCCTTACCTGAAAACCTTTTGGAGGAGTACGTCAAAAACAGGTGATGGATTTGGGTAAATTCAAGTTGCTGGATCATGTCCTTTTATTGTGGTAAAAAGGGATGCTTGATCAAGGGCAAGCCCGGCTTGATCCGTTAAGCAAGAGGCAAAAAAACAAAAAAGAAGACAATGGAAACCTTATCAAAACAGCTAATTTCAAGGTTCACAATTGCTGGAAAAACCCCCAATTGCCCCTTGAGCACCACCTGAAAGGAGAATCTTCCCATGACCTTATCAAAAATGATGATGCGTACCTATCTATATCTGAGGTATTTTTTTCATAAAACGACCGGAACCGGAAGCTTTGGGTCAGACCGGGCCGACTACATTCTGACTCCCTATGAAGAGAGTGAAAATCTTTTAAAAAACGCTCTGTTTCGCCACCATGTCAAGCAATTCCACGAATCATCATGTTCCGTAGCCTCGGTGGTCAATGGAATCAATGCGATTCTTGATAGAAGGGGTGTAAAGGATTTTGTTCCCATTACCCAGCAGCAGATCCTTGAAAGGGTAAGGGCCGGTCACTGGAAGGAACGCATGGGCGAGGACGGTCACAATGGACGACGGGGGCTTCCCCTCATGGTGCTTGCCCAGGTGGTGGAGAAGAGCCTTGAGGTTTATGGGATAAACTCTAGGTTGATTGAAGCCGTCGAGGCTCAACCCAGGGGAAGACGATCCAGGTTCATTCGGAAAACCCTTGAATCCAGGCTGAAACAGTTTGAAAAAAGGGGTGACTGTCTTATCATTGCCCACTTTGATCAGGGCAGTTTTGTCCGGGAGTTGAATATTCCCCACATCTCCCCGGTGGGCGGATTTGACGTGGAGACCGGCAAGGTGACCATTCTGGATGTGGACCCGTCCCAACCCCACCCTTATCAGATCAGTTTTGACACATTTTATCGGGGTATCTCCACGGATTATAACCATGCGTTCAGGCCTCTTGGATTCCGTAGGGGCGGTTATATCTTCATCGATCTCTCTGCTGCTTGATGATCGAGGCCAATGTTGGGTATTAGGGTTGGGGTTGGGTTTGGTTCTTCAACCCAATATAAGATAGGCTGTCAATTTTCCACCATTACCCTCTATTCCCAAGGATTGACACCCGGAATTGCATGGTGTAATTTTTGCCAATTCCTATAAATTCTATGTATTACAGCGCAGGAGTACGAATTTGAAAATTATCATCGTTGGGGCAGGGGAGGTGGGATATCACATTGCCAGCCGACTCGCCTTTGAGAGTAAAAAAGTGGTGATCATTGACAATGATCCGGACGCTGTCACAAAGGTTGCCGAGAACCTGGATGTTCAGGTCATCCTGGCCTCTGGCAGCTCACCCAGGGTTTTGTCCGATGCCGGCATCAGGGAGGCCGAGATACTTCTGGCCGTTACAGACAGCGACGAGGTAAACCTTGTGGCCTGTTTGACCGCCAACCTTCTTTCTCCGACTACCAGGAAACTTGCCCGCATCAGGGGTGCGGGCTTTGACGACTTCCACGAGGTGTTTAAAACCGAAGCCCCTTACATTGACACGGTTATCAATCCGGAAATAGAGGTGGTCAAGAGCATCCAGAGGCTCATGCGGGTGCCGGGTGCCGTTGACGTGGGCGAGTTTGCAGAGGGAAGGGTCAACTTTGTGGGCATCCGCCTTGACAGACATTCGCCCATGTCAGGGGTTCGTCTTTTGGATTTTTCCGCAGTTTTCGGTGAGGCAAGGCCCTTGATTGCGGCGGTGGTGAGAAACGATGAGCTCATTGTGCCAAGGGGGGAAGATATTCTTCGACCCGGGGATCTTGTCTATTTTATCAGCGAGAAGAAACGCCTGGCCGACACGGTCAAACTCTTTAGTTCCAGGGAATACCCCCTGAAGCGGGTGATCATCGTGGGGGGCGGGCGTATCGGTAAGCGCCTGGCAGATGCCCTTGAACACGAATCCATCAACACCAAGATCATCGAGTTAAACCTTGAGCGCTGCAATGTGCTTTCAGAGAAGATGAACAAGACCGTTGTGCTTCACGGGGATGGGTCGGATCAGAAGCTGCTCTTGGAGGAAAATGTGGGGGACACCGATGTGGTGGTGACCCTGACCCACGATGAGGAGAAGAATATTTTAATTTCCCTGCTTGCTAAAAACCTGGGGGCCAAATCCACGATCACCAAGGTGAGCAAGTTCAGCTACTTTCCCCTTATAACCGCCATTGGCCTGGAGAAAATGGTCAGCCCGAGGCTTTCGGCCACCAGCTCCATTCTCCAGGAGATTCGAAAGGGAAAGATCCTTTCGGCCGTTGCCGTGCTTGGTGAGGATGCCGAGGTGATCGAAGCCGTTGCCCTTGCCACCTCGAGAATCACGGGCCGCCCCCTGAAAAAGCTCTCGTTTCCCAAGGGAGCGCTTCTTGTATGCATCATTCGGGATGATGAGATCATCATTCCGGACGGGGACAGCGTTGTGGTGCCGGACGATAGAATAATACTTTTTGCCCAGCGCCACGCCGTTAAAAGGCTTGAGAAGCTTCTTACGGTCAAGCTGGAGTTTTTTTAATGCGCTGGTCCTATGTTGCCAACATAATCGGTATCCTTCTCGTTTTTCTGGGGCTCTCCATGGCTTTCCCCCTGGCGTGCAGCCTTGTTTACCAGGATGTGAGCCTGAAAGCGCTGATTGAATCCATGGCCGTCACCGTTGCCATGGGCATGGTGCTTTTTTTCGGATCAAAACGGCCGGGCATAGATTACATAAGCCCAAGGGAGGGGATGGCCATCGTTGCCCTTGGCTGGACAGCCATGGGGCTTGCCGGTGCACTTCCCTTTTATTTTGACGGCGCTTTTCCCCATTTTACCGACGCCTTTTTTGAATCGGTATCCGGGTTTACCACCACGGGCTCGTCCGTTGTGACCAATATCGAGGGTCTCTCCAGGAGCCTTCTTTTCTGGCGAAGCTTTATCCAGTGGCTCGGTGGCATGGGTATCATTGTTTTGAGTATTGCCATTCTGCCCTTTCTGGGGGTGGGCGGGATGCAGCTGTTCAAGGCAGAGGTGCCGAGTCCAGTTCCGGATAAGCTCACCCCGAGGCTCAGCGATTCAGCCAAGATCCTCTGGTATGTGTATATCTTGATATCGGTGGCCGAGGTGATCCTTCTCTTTGCCGGAGGCATGGATCTATACGACGCCATATGCCATACTTTTACAACTATGCCCACCGGCGGGTTCTCAACAAAAAACACTTCCATGGCCCACTATGACAGCGCCTATCTCGACTATGTGGTGCTTGTGTTCATGGTCATTGCCGGCATTAATTTTTCCCTGCATTACCAGCTGATCCGGGGCAGGACCCTTATCTTCTGGCGGGATTCCGAATGCCGGTTTTTCCTCGGGCTCTGCCTTGTCCTCTCCATCGTGATCACCCTTAACGTCCACGGTACGGTTTATGACACATTTGGCAAGGCCTTTCAATACTCCTCGTTCCAGGTGGTTTCCATTGTGACCACAACCGGGTTTGCCACCGCTGATTACCAATCCTGGCCGGGGCTTAGTCAGGCCATTCTTTTTGTATGCATGTTTATAGGTCCCTCGGCAGGTTCCACTGGCGGCGGGATGAAGTGTGCCAGGATCATGGTGTGTTTTAAATATTGTTACCGGGAGCTCTTTGTCCTTGTCCACCCGAAAGGCATTGCCCAGGTCAAGCTGAACTCCGCCGTGGTGCCAGATTCCGTACTCAGGAGCATCATGGGCTTTCTGGCCCTTTACATGGGGATTTTTATTGTTTGCAGCCTTGGCCTTGCGGCCCTTGGAATGGACATGGTCTCCTCGTTTGGAGCTGTTGCCACCTGTATCGGCAACATAGGGCCAGGGTTTGGAACCGTGGGACCGGTGGATAATTTTGCCCACGTTCCAGCTCTTGGCAAATGGCTTCTCATCTGGTGCATGCTCCTGGGGCGCCTTGAGATCTATACGGTGATCGTTCTTTTTGTGCCTGAATTCTGGAAAAAATAGAGTTTTCAAAAAAAGGTGTTGACAAAAGGTCCATTAACCTATAAAAATGCGTTGTTTTTATGAGGGCCGTTAACTCAGTCGGCAGAGTATCTGCCTTTTAAGCAGAGAGTCACTGGTTCGAGCCCAGTACGGCCCACCATATAAGAAATGATGTTGCGTCCCCATCGTCTAGCCCGGTCCAGGACACCGCCCTTTCACGGCGGCGACAGGGGTTCGAATCCCCTTGGGGACGCCATTTTTTTTTATTTTCACCATCGTTAAGGCTCTTATGTGTCCCCAGGATACTAATGAGCCTTTTTTGTTTTTCCGTTCCCGGCTCTTTTTCCCCTTGGAAGAATAACATATTGCGACGTTTCTTTGATGGGCGACGTTCTGTTAAGGACCTGCTGACTAAATCTCCCACCCATACCCATGGAATAGAGGTCCGTCTGGAGAATGGCCTTGTGGGGAGGGTCAAAATCATTCACGGTTGATGTATCGGCCAGGAGTGGTGCATATCTGTTTTCGTCGTGTCCCACGAGGCAATTTGTGAATTGTCCCTACGGTGTCGGCAGCGGTGTCGTTAGCCACCGTATAGGATAAAACCGAAATGAGAATTACTGAAAATATGTTGACTCGATTGCGAGATTTTAGTATAAATCTCACGATGAGTAATTATCCATGGGGACGCCATATTCTCCCCGGCAAGCAAAATCGAAATGCCCTGGGCTGTATTTGTCTGCTCCATGGTTTTTTCGATTTTTTTTGTTTGGGGTGTGGCAAAATCGCCCGGGAGCCAGGTGTTTCATCTGGTTGATGGGCATAAGGTCCGCATTTTAAGTAAGATGAATTTAGAGTTTAGGTTGGAGGTTTTACCGATGAAACCCGTTGTTGCCCTTGTAGGCCGGCCCAATGTGGGGAAATCCACCCTGTTCAATCGAATCACCCGGTCGAGAGACGCCCTGGTGGATGATTTTCCCGGAGTCACCCGGGACAGGCATTATGTGGACGCCGTGTGGAATGAACGGCCCTTTACCCTTGTGGACACGGGCGGTTTCCTTCTGTCTGACGAGGATTTTTTTGCCAGAGAGATCAGGGGTCATGTGGAGTCGGCCATAAAGGAGGCAGATATCATCGCCCTGGTGCTGGACGGCAGATCGGGTATTTCACCGTTTGACCGGGATCTTGCCGATATTATCAGGCGCACCGAAAAACCTGTATTCTTTCTTGTCAACAAGGTGGAGAACCATAAACAGCGGGAAGATCTCCTCGAATTTTATTCCCTGGGCATTGAAAAATTTTATCCCATGAGCGCCGAGCACGGCATTGGGGTCGAACCGTTTCTAGATGATATGGTGGAGCTTTTCCCGGAACCTGAGCTTTCTGATGAATCAAAAGATGCTGCCGGGGTTGACGAGATCTGCATTACAGTAGCAGGAAGGCCAAATGTCGGTAAATCATCGCTCATCAACCGGCTCTTTGGTGAATCCAGGCTGGTGGTCAGCGAAATTCCAGGAACCACAAGGGATTCCGTGGATCTTGCCCTGGATCATAACGGCAAACGATTTCGACTTATTGACACGGCGGGCATTCGGCGTAAGGGCAAGGTCTCCCAGAAGATAGAAAAATTTTCTATCCTTAAATCCCTTAAGAGCCTTGACCAGTGCGACGTTGCCCTGATCCTAATCGATGCAGCAGAAGGGGTCACTGACCAGGATATCACCATTGCAGGCTATGCCCAGGACAGGGGGTGCGGTGCGCTGTTCATAATCAACAAGTGGGATATTGTTGGTCATGATCAAAAGGATCAGCAACGGTTCATGGAGGATCTTAGAAACAAGTCAAAGTTTCTGTCGTTTGCCCCGGCCATAACCGTGTCGGCCCTTACCGGCCTGCGTACCCACAAGATCCTTTCCATGGTGGAAAAGATATATGATGAGTACGCCTATAGAATCAACACCGGCCTGTTGAACCGGATTGTCGAGGACGCTATTTTTCGGTCCGAACCTCCCATGCACAAGGGAAAACGGTTGAAATTCTACTATGCCACCCAGGTTGCGGTTAAACCGCCGACCATTGTCTGCTTCGTCAACTATCCGGAGGCGGTCCATTTTTCCTACCATCGTTATCTGATCAACCAGATCCGGGAGATGGCTGAGCTGGGCAGTACTCCCATCCGGCTCCTGTTCCGGCCCAGGACAGGCAAGATCGATTTTTCGGCAAAGACCAAACTTGCCCAGAGGATAGTAGAGAAAAAAGAGAAAAAGATCACCCGCCGCAAAAAAGAGCGTAAGGAGCAGAGCCGGAAAAAGCGGGTCAGGGATTCAAAGGGTTAGCCCCATGGATCTGTTCGATCTCCCGGATAACAAGGAGGGGAGCCTGTTTCGACCGCTTGCGGACAGGATGAGACCCCGGAGCCTCGACGAGGTCGTGGGCCAGGACCATGTGGTGGCCAAGGGTAAAATCCTCCACAGCGCCATCACCAGCGATCGCCTTTTTTCAACCCTCCTCTGGGGGCCGCCCGGTTGCGGCAAGACCACCCTTGCCGGTATAATTGCAAGGGGGACAAGCTCCCATTTTATTCAGCTTTCAGCGGTTCTTTCCGGAGTCAAGGATATCAGAGGCGTTATTGCGACGGCAAAGGAACAGCGCCGCATCCGGGGGCGAAGAACCATCGTGTTTGTGGACGAGATCCACCGGTTTAACAAGGCCCAGCAGGACGCCTTTCTCCTTCATGTGGAAACAGGGGCCATCGTCCTTGTGGGCGCCACAACGGAAAACCCCTCGTTTGAAGTGATTCCGGCCCTTGTCTCAAGATGCCGGGTGATCACCCTCAACCGCCTTGGAGAAGAGGATATCAAGACTCTGCTTGAACGGGCCGCAACAGATAGGGTCAGGGGACTCGGTGCGCTCAACCTTGTTTTTTCATCGGAAGTTCTCGATCAGATTGCCGCAGCTTCCGACGGTGACGTGCGAACGGCCCTTGCAACCCTTGAGACAATCGGAGTTTATGCGTCAGCCCAAAAGGGTTCTGAGCCCGGCAGCTCATCCCGGACGATTACCCCCGAGGATGTGGCGGCTGCCGTGGAAAAAAAGGCTCTCCATTATGACAAGTCGGGCGAAGAACATTTCAACCTTATTTCAGCCTTTCACAAGAGCCTCCGGGGAAGTGATCCAGATGCTGCCATCTACTGGCTTGAAAGGATGTTGGCAGCAGGAGAAGACCCCTTTTATCTGATCCGCAGAATGGTAAGATTTGCCACCGAGGATGTGGGTGTGGCAGATCCAGGAGCCCTTGGTGTTGTCCTTGATGCCATGGAGGCCTTTCGTTTTCTTGGATCTCCCGAAGGGGACGATGCCCTTTTTCAGGCCGCAGTCTACCTTGCAACCGCTCCAAAGAGTAACAGCGTGTACATGGCCCACAAAAGGGTGAAAAAAAGGGTCGAAGAGACAGGGAGCCTCCCTGTTCCCCTCCATGTGAGAAACGCACCCACCGCCCTGATGCGGGATATGGGGTACGGCCGGGGGTACAAGTATGCCCACGATCATAAGGACGGATACGCTGCTCAGGAGTATCTTCCGGACCAACTCTCACAAGAACGGTTCTATCTGCCCACGGACAGGGGGTATGAGTCCGTGGTCAAGAAGCGCCTCGATGCCTGGATCGCCTTGAAAAAAAAATAGATGTTACAAATCCACACATCTATTCAGAGCACCTGTTTGCCGGATCTTTGATGCCCGCTTCAACCCTGCGTAAAAAGTCTTTTTTATTTTTTCCCAACTCACCTTTTAAACTCAGGTAGTTGAAAGCATGACTCGTGTTGAGTATGCAGTTGCTCAGGTCATCGTCTGTATTATCTGTCAGGGAGTACAATTTCTTTAAAATCTGGGTTGAGGTACATGGCTGCAACCTTTTTCTAAAGTCTGTGCGACTATTTCTGACCCTGGGGTCGTTTCCAGTGTGAGAGGGGAAACATATCACTTCCTTTTCATGGGGAGCCATGCGATTTATCAGTTTTGTTGACTCTACAGCGTACCTTTGACTTTTTTCTGGGTCATTCCAGGCAAACCCAGCAGAAAAATCCCGGACAAGTCAATCCCTGGTCGGTGACATTTCTGATCGGCCCAAGTGTAATCGTCCTGAATCGCTCCTTTGTTGCACTCTTTGAGAACCTGTCTGCCAGGTGAAGCATCGCTCTCTGTATTCGTTTTTTTCCTGTTCATCGAATTGATCATAGGTTTGTTCGCAGAGATTTATCGTCCCCTCCCGGGTGATTATCAGGACCGTTGAACATCGGGTTCCATAGGTGGGGCTTTTGATGAAGATGGGTGCCAGCATCCGTTCTTTTTCTATGCCCACTCCGGTGTCTGGAAGTTCGCCATCATTGGGTTGTGCTCTTTCCTTTAACAGGGGAAAAATGGCCTGGGGGGTTATGTTGTTCCCCCGGGCCAGAAGTTCTTTAAGGGCCTTTTTCCCCCTTGCCACCTTGGGCCAGGGTGTGTTGAGAAGGTGGTTGCTCAGCCCGTGGTATCCCGGAGAAAGCCTCGTAACCCTGTCTTTTATGTTAGAAAACCAATAGAGGGAATTTTGATCGCCTGCAAGGAGGTTGAATCCATTGAATTTTTGTGCCCCTGGTTTAAACCTGTTCAAGAAGGTTGCCGCATCCAGGTTGGATTCAAGAAAGTCGGTTACGATCTTCCCCCTTGACGGTGCATTTTCCCTTTGGTCCGACGGATTACGGAAGTTTGTAATGGCTGCAAATCGCCCGTTTCTTGTTACCCCGAGCCAGGTTCCGCCGGCCTTGATGTCCCGTCCGGCAACTATTCCTGATTTGTTTTTCCAACGGTGCATGGCAAGTGTGGGTCTGTCCAGAAATTCGTCACGGTTGGAGGCGATGATCAGGCGGTTTGTGGGGTGATTTTCCCAGGCGGCAAGGATCAGGCACATGGTTGTTAATCCCTTGTGTTTAAAATCTGTTTTTGCTATGAGTCTTATAGTAACTCGGTCAGAAAGATTGTCGTTGACGGAATTTCATCGTTTGCTGCGGCCGAGATCTATACCTCGTATCCCAATTTTATTGTTAATCAATAGCGTATAAACAGGATAAAAGCAACGACCAGGAGGCTTGACATGAAAGATGTTGTGATCGTAGGGGGTGTGAGAACACCCGTTGGTTCCTTTGGCGGTTCGTTAAAGAGCGTGTCTGTTGTTGAACTTGGCTCCCTTGTTATGAAGACTCTTTTAAAACGTTGCGGGGTAAGACCGGTGGCGGGTGAGAATTTCGGACCAGATGCTCTGGACGGCCAGGGCATGATCGACCTTGAAAAAAAGGGGTATGACTATGATGATTCCCTAAAACCCCTTGTGGTTGACGAGGTGATCATGGGCAATGTGCTCCAGGCTGGCCAGGGCCAGAATACGGCCCGTCAGGCAATGATAGCCGCAGGTATGCCCCGTCAGACAACGGCCTTTACAGTGAACAAGATCTGCGGGTCCGGCCTCAAGGCCATTGCTCTGGGTGCCCAGGCCATCCTGTCCGGGGAGGCAGAGGTGGTGGTGGCAGGCGGCCAGGAGAGCATGAGTAATGCCCCCATGGCTCTTCCCAAGGCCCGGTGGGGCCACCGCATGGAGCTTACCGGCAAGGGTGAGGTTACTGATCTCATGGTGTATGATGGCCTTTACGAGATTTTCTATGGCTACCACATGGGGCTGACGGCCGAGAACATCGTTGCAAAATACGGGATTTCCCGCCTGGAGCAGGATGAGCTCGCATTCATGAGTCACACAAGAGCACTTGCCGCCATCAAGGATGGCACCTTTGCCGAGGAGATCGTCCCTGTTCCCGTGAAGGTCAAACGCCAGGAGACCCTTGTGTACACGGATGAGCGGCCCATGGAGACAAGCCTTGAAAAACTTGCCAAACTCAGACCCGCATTCACAAAGGACGGCAGCGTCACCGCAGGCAATGCTTCGGGCATCAATGACGGGGCCGCAGCTGTGCTTTTGATGACCCGGGACAAGGCCGAGAAGATGGGGCTTGAAATCCTTGCCTCCATAAAGGGTTTTGCCGCAGGCGGTCTTGACCCTGCCTACATGGGGCTTGGTCCTGTGCCTGCCATTAGAAAGCTGTTGAAGCGAACCTCCATGACCATTGCCAATATTGATATGATCGAGCTTAACGAGGCCTTTGCGGCCCAGGCCATCGCCTGTATGAGAGAGCTTTGCCTTGACGTTGAAAAACCCAACGAGCTGGGAAGCGGCATCTCCCTTGGTCACCCCATTGGATGTACTGGTGCCCGTCAGATGGTCACGGCCATCAACCAGATGAAGAGAAAAGGATATGGCACTGGGCTCGTCTCCATGTGTATCGGCGGCGGCATGGGTATGGCCATGATCATCGAACGGTAGCAATCAGAATTGTCGGCTGAATTTTCCTTTACTTGAGACCGCTCAAGTGGTAAAAATAGGTTGATTTTTTTTAATAGAATAGGGGGAATTTAGTATGGATATCAGCAGAAAAGTAGGTATTATGGTTTTTACGGCAGTGCCTGCCATCGTCGGAGGCGGGATCGTATATCATTTTTTTGGCAGTTTTACCCAGGTGATTATCTATGAGGGGCTTCTTTTCCTTACAGCCCTGGGGTTTATGGGTAAATAATTCCATGGAACCGAGGGAATCCGGGGGGGCGGCAGATACCGACCATGGTGATTCCAGCTGCCAGACGCCCTTTGAACGGGGCGTGTTCTTTTTTTTTCTGGTGCTGTTTACCGCCTCCCTGATTCTGGTCTGTTGGCTTTTTTCCCCTTTTTTTGCCACCATTGTTCTGGCTCTGGTGGTAGCGGGTGTTTTTTCTCCTGTCAACACCCTTCTTGGGAGACGTCTCAAGCCGACCTCTGCCTCCATGGTAACCTGCATTGTTATTTTTTTTGTGGTCCTGGTACCGGTGCTCTTTTTTGTGGGCGTTCTCTCCAAAGAGGCCTATGACCTTTATCAGGAGGCAAAGAGTGCCGTGCTGAGCAATCAGCTCAAGCAGGTTCTTGAGAATACCCGGGTCCTGGAGCGGGTAAACAACCTGCTGGTCACCATGGGGTTCAACATCTCTTTTTCCTGGGAAGAGTTGGTCAAGCCCGTTTCAGAGCTTGGCCGGGTGGTTGGTCTTTATCTTTTCCAGCAGGCAAGCTTCATAGCCTCCAATGTGTTTAAGATCATTTTCTACTTTTGTCTTATGCTCATTGTTGTTTTTTATCTGTTCATCGACGGAGCCAGGTTTGTCGATTACATCTTTGAGATTTCCCCCCTTGCAGACAAGGACAACGAAAAGCTCTTCTGCAAATTCAAGGAAATGGCCGGGGCCGTGCTTGTGGGCAACGGCCTTGGCGGATTAATCCAGGGTGTTGCAGGTGGGGGGACCTTTTACATGCTGGGGCTTGCATCTCCTTTTTTATGGGGGGTGATCATGGGTTTCCTGGCCTTTCTGCCTATTCTGGGAATAGGTGCTGTGTTGATCCCAACGGGCATTATTCTCATGCTTAAACAAAGGGTGGCAGCCGGGATTTTTGTTCTGGTCCTGTACGCCATTCTTTCCTGGGGGGTTGAGTACGTTTTTAAACCAAAGATTGTCGGTGAGAGGGTAAAGATGCATCCTCTGGTTGTGTTTTTTGCCGTTATTGGAGGGTTGCAGATTTACGGAATACTGGGGATCATCTACGGACCCCTGATCATAACGTTGTTTCTGACCCTGGCCGACATCTATTTTGTAAATTTCCAGGCCATTGTGGAACCTGACCGAGTTAAAGGGAATATTAAGAAGGATAGTTCATGCTAAATCAAGATATCAGCAATACGATCAGCATCGAGACGGAGATGAAAAAATCCTACCTCGAGTACGCCATGAGTGTAATCATCGGAAGGGCGCTGCCCGATGTTAGGGACGGGTTAAAGCCGGTTCACCGGCGGGTTCTTTTTGCCATGCGCGAGCTTAGAAACGACTGGAACAAACCCCATAAAAAGTCGGCCCGTATTGTGGGAGATGTCATTGGTAAGTACCATCCCCACGGTGATTCGGCCGTGTACGACACCATGGTTCGCATGGCCCAGAACTTTTCCCTTCGTTACATCCTTGTGGACGGCCAGGGCAACTTCGGGTCCGTGGATGGCGATTCACCGGCCGCCATGCGTTACACCGAGGTAAGGATGAAGAAGATCGCCCACGAGATGATGGCTGATCTTGACAAGGAAACCGTGGATTTCATTCCCAACTACGATGAGACCATGGACGAACCATCGGTGCTTCCAACAAAGTTTCCCGCTCTTCTGGTCAATGGATCATCCGGTATTGCCGTGGGTATGACCACCAACATTCCTCCCCATAACATAGGAGAGGTAGTCCAGGGGCTCGTGGCTTTACTTGAAAACCCGGAGATAACCATCGAGGAACTCATGGTTCACATACCCGGTCCGGATTTTCCCACCTATGGTATGATCTACGGCCGAAAGGGTATCCATGAAGCCTACACCACGGGTCGTGGAATCATAACGGTTCGGGCAAAGGTGGAGGTGGAGGTCAACTCCAAGACAAAGGCCGAAACCATCGTTGTGACCGAGCTTCCCTACCAGGTGAACAAGGCAAAGCTTGTGGAAAAGATAGCAGAACTCATGCGGGCTAAGGTTATCGAGGGTGCCGCCTATGTGAGGGACGAATCCGACCGCCAGGGCATGAGGATCGCCATCGGCCTCCGGCGGGACCAGTATGCCGAAGTGGTGATCAACCAGCTGTACAAACACACCAATCTTCACACAAGTTTTGGCATCATTTTTCTTGCCGTTGTAAACAACCGGCCCGAGCTTTTTACCCTGAAAGAAATGTTAGAGCAGTTTATAAACCACAGGCGGTCGGTAATTATTCGACGTACCTTGTTTGACCAGAGAAAGGCATTGGAGAGGGCCCACATCCTTGAAGGGTTGATCAAGGCCCTGGACCACCTTGACGAGGTCGTGGCTCTGATCCGGGCATCAAGATCGCCTGACGAGGCCAAGACAGGTCTTGTCGAACGATTTGAACTTACCCCGATCCAGGCCCAGGCCATTCTTGATCTGCGCCTCCAGCGCCTTACAGGGCTTGAACGGGACAAGATCAACGATGAGTATGCCCAGCTGTTAAAGGATCTTGCACGGTATCAGGAAATTCTGGACAGCGATCAGGTGGTAAGGCAGATTATTAAAGACGAACTCCTGGAACTCAAAGACGAGTATCAGGATGCACGTAGAACCGAGATCGTGGAGGCCACGGGCCAGATCAACATCGAGGATCTCATTGCCGAAGAGGACATGGTGGTAACGGTCACAAGAAGCGGTTATATCAAACGTAACCCCGTAACCCTCTATGCGAGTCAGCACCGGGGGGGCAAGGGGAAGACCGCCATGGGCACAAAGGACGAGGATTTTGTGGAGCATCTGTTTGTCGCCTCCACCCACCACACCTTTTTGTTTATCACCAACCTTGGCAAAGTATACCAGTCAAAGGTGTACGAGCTTCCCATGGCTGGCAGGACAAGCCTTGGCAAGGCCATTGTGAACCTGCTCAACTTTGAAGAGGGTGAAAAACTTGCAACAGTTTTGACCGTTCCTGAATTTGTGGAGGACCGGTATGTGGTCATGGCCACAAAGCTTGGCAGGGTCAAGAAGACCGACCTCATGGCCTATTCAAGGCCGAGATCCGGCGGGCTCATTGGTATTAGACTTGCCGATGATGACGAGCTTATCGCCGCAGGCATAACCGATGGTGATACTGAGATTTTTCTTGGCAGCGAAGGCGGCAAGGTGATCCGGTTTAACGAAACCGATGCCAGAACAACGGGTAGGGGTTCCATGGGTGTCATAGGCATGCGAATGGACGACGGTTCGTGTGTGGTTGGCATGGAGGTGTTCAACCACGGCCGAACCCTTCTCACGGTCACAGAGAACGGCTATGGCAAGCGGACCCTGATTGAGGAGTATCGATCCCAGATTCGCGGCGGTAAAGGGGTTTTCTCCATTCGGACATCCGAACGTAACGGTAAGATGGTAGCCCTGCTTTTGGTCGATGACGAGGATGAACTCATGCTCGTGACCGACGGGGGAAAACTGATCAGAACCGGCATACGGGATATCTCGGTGATCAGCCGAAATACCCAGGGGGTAAAGCTCATCAATCTGAGTCCGGGCGAGAAACTCATTGGCGCAGCAAGGCTTCCCGAGGAGGAGGATAAGGAGGAGGAAGAAGAGGCTCCAGAGTTGACCGGACAAGGGCCGGAGGGGCAGGAAGAGGCATTGGAAGATTCACCTGAAGATAGGTCAGAAGATACACAACAGGATCCCTCAGATTCCGGGAGGAGCCATGAACCAGACGACCCAGAGGAGCCAGGATCAGGATCAGAATCAGAATAAAGGGCATCGCCACCGCCTGAAACAGCGGTTCCTTGCCAATGGGCTTGCAGGTTTTCTTGACTATGAGGTGATCGAGCTTCTTTTGACCCTCAACACACCGAGAAAGGATTGCAAGCTCAGTGCAAAAGAGCTGTTATCCAGATTCAAGACTCTCCAGGGAGTGTTTGAGGCAAGTGTGGAGGAGCTGAGCCGGGTTCAAGGGGTAGGGCCTTCAAATTCCCTGGGTATCAAGCTCGTCAAGGAGGTGTCTGACCGCTACCTGGAGCATAGGATTCGATCAAAAACATTGCTAAAAAATTCCCGGGACCTCTGGGACTTTCTTGAACAGTTCATCGGCCATCGACCAACCGAAGTTTTTGTGGGAATCTTTCTGGATGCAAAGAACCGGGTGCTCGCAAGCGAGATCCTGTTCCAGGGCAGCCTCTCCTCTTCGGCTGTCTATCCCAGGGAGGTGATTGCAAAGGCTTTGGAGCACAGGGCTGCTGCCTTGATATTTGCCCACAATCATCCGTCCGGGGAGACCTCTCCCTCGCCGGAAGACCTTTCCATCACCCGACGACTTTTTTTTGCCCTGGCCCATGCTGGTATAACCGTTCATGAACACCTGATCACCGGGGGTGAGGGGTTTTACAGTTTCGCAGACCAGGGCCTGATTGCAGAATATAAAAGGGAGTTTGACATTCAACATGGATAAAAAATCCCAGGCGGACCAGACAAAATCTGACAGTTCAAGACCTGATTGTTTCGGGACCCTTGACAGGGTCTTTCCCATGACAGATCGAGGTTTGCGTGAAACACCGGATGAGTGCATGTATTTTTGTCCGTGCAAGACCGCCTGCTTAAGGAGTGCCATGGCAGGTGCCCAGGGGGTGCCGGTCCAGGAGGAGATCATTGAGAGAAGCGAACAGGCGGGCATGATCGGCTTCTTTGGGCGCTGGTCACGGAAAAAACTGCTGTCAAAGAGAGAATAACGCAGCTGTTAGCTATAAGCTAAGGACTAAAAACCAACAGTTAACAGCTTCATATATAAAAAGCCTCAAGGAGGTTTTCATGCGAACAGTTAAGGATTTAGATTTTACCTCAAAAATCGTTCTGGTGCGGGTGGATTATAACCTGCCCATGGATGAACACGGCAAGATTGCCGATGACAACCGCATCAGGGCCACCCTTCCCCTGATCAATTATCTTATGGAAAAAGGGGCGAAGATTGTGCTCGCCTCCCACATGGGGCGTCCAAAGGGCAAACGGGTGGAGGCTCTTTCCCTCGAACCTGCTGCAAAGAGGCTGGCCGAGCTTCTACCCCGGGGCACAGCTGTAAATTTTATTGACGATTGCATCGGGCCTGAAGTGAAGGGGAGGGTGGCAACCCTTGAACCTGGCCAGGTGCTTGTCTTGGAGAATCTGAGGTTTTATCCGGGGGAGGGGGAAAATGACCCGGAATTTGCCCGTTCACTTGCCGACCTCTGCCAGGTTTACGTGAACGATGCCTTTGCAGTAAGCCATAGAAATGCGGCCTCGATAGTTGCTATCACCCAGTTTGTTGATGAGGCTTGTGCAGGCTTTCTGCTGGAAAAAGAGGTGAAATGTTTCACCGATTCCGTTGAGAATCCAGCAAGACCCCTTGTTGCCGTGATCGGTGGAGCCAAGGTGTCGAGCAAGCTTGGGGCCCTTGAAAACATGCTTAACCATGTGGATTCCCTTTTGATCGGTGGAGCCATGGCCAATACCTTTTTAAAGAGTCAGGGGTATAATTTAGGGGCATCCATGGTTGAGGATGAGCTGGTTGAAACAGCTGCTCACATTGTTGAGACAGCAAAAAAAAGGGGGGTCGAACTGACTCTTCCCGTGGATCTCCTAGTTGCAGATAAATTTAAGGTTGATGCAAGAACCCAGATGGTGAAAGCTGCAAAAATTCCCCAGGAGTGGATGGCCCTTGACATTGGCCCTGAAACGAGCAGGATTTTTGAAACGGCTGTGAAGGATGCCGGAACCATAGTCTGGAACGGACCAATGGGGGTGTTTGAGATGGAACCCTTTAGAGCAGGAACCCAGAAAATGGCCGATGCTGTTGCAGGTTCAGGGGCTTTTTCCGTTGTGGGTGGAGGAGATACGGGGCTTGCGGTGAATATGTGCGGGGTTGCGGATAAAATCAGCTACGTTTCCACCGGGGGTGGCGCTTTTCTTCATCTCATGGAGGGGAAAAAGCTCCCCGGAGTCGTGGCTCTGGATAAAAAGTAAAAGGAAGGATGATGTTTTGTTGCCAACGACACGGGTTAAGCCGCAAGGATAAGCTCAGGCGGTCCTATTATGAGCTTTTGAGGGATGAACTGGATCAGTTCATCCTCGGGTATGCCCTGGTGGATTCCTACGAAAATTTTTCCCGCCAGAAGATCGATTATCCCTTTGTGGAAACAAGGGAACTCAAACCCAGGGCCAGAATCCCTTCGGTTGAGTTTGAGCTTCAGAACTCTTTTCTTGTGCTTTTTTCAGAGGCGGTTGTGGATCAAATCCATAAAAAGTATATCCGCTATTTTGACATCAACAAAACCACAAAGACCAACCTCATGGAGTACCTTGATTTTCAAGAGGAAGAGTCCTACCACCGGAATCTCAAGTTCATGGATACCACGGGTTTTTTCGATTTTATGCGGACCCTTCTTCCTGTGGACTATGCCCTCTTGATCCAGAGGGAATTGCGCACCGGAACCATTGACCGCTATGCCCTGACCCACTTTCATGTCAGGGTTGACTGGCCCATTGCCGATGCTGCAGAGGATCTTGCCCGGGACCTTCGTTATATTTCCAAGGATCTTTACGAAAAGGGGGATAAGTATGCGGAGAACATCCAGAAGAAGTTTTTCGAATACTATGGCATGCCCCTGCTTGCAGGCGGCAGAAGAACCGCCGCCATTGTTGCGGCCCAGTATTTTAGGAAGATCCAGGGAATAACAACGGTTTATGTTGGCAGCAGCGAATCAAGGGCACTTCTGAGAATCGATGAAAACGGAATCTCAAAGTCCATTCTCATGCGGTTTACCAGGGAAGAGGTGGCTGAAATGTCAAAGTCCGCCGGTATCTCCCAGGCAAGCTTTACCAGGAACTACGTGGTGGCAAAGGAGAGCAAGCATGTGGTGTGCATATTTAACGTTGTCTATGCATATACCCCCCATGCCCTTCCCCCGGAGGGTGGCCGTTTGCGGGAATTAAAGTTTGACATAAACTGGCTCACCGTGTCAGAGGAGCAGATCCTTCCCAAGCCCACCGTGTGGAAACATCCTCCTATTCCCGTCAAGATCATTTATTCTGGACAGCAGACCTGATTTCCCCGTTTTTTTTGGTCTGTTTTTCGGGATGACAGGGTCGGTTATCCACAAGGGCACCCGCAAGGGGAGCCCCTACACTACTCCAAGCAAAGCTTGGATAGCAGTCTCCAGCTGTTCATCCGTAAAAGGCTTGTGCAACAGGGTATTAATTCCTGTCTGGGCAAGATAATTGTTGCTGATACCAGCTTGATGGCTCTCCGTATCTATTTCGACGAAGTCGCTCTGGGTAGTGATCATTATTATGGGTAGCTCCTTTTGGGTGTATTTTCGCCTGAGTTGTCTGGTCAGCTGGATGCCGTTTATTTTGGGCATATTCAAATCTGTTATCAGAATGTCAGGTTTCTCAATGGAAATTGCAGTGATGGCTTTTTCAGGGAATTCAAAGGCAGTGGGACTGTACCCGAACTTGATTAGTTTGTTCTGGTAGAGTTTGAGCATCATCTTTGAATCGTCCACCACATAAATTTTCAGAATGTATTTTTTCTTTGATCTTGTGTTTGTTGCAGATGGTTTTTTTTCTATCTTTTCTTCCAGGGCAGCGGCAATGCTCCGCCTGTTTTTTAACCGCAAGATCTCTAAAAAGTGGTTTTGGGTGGCAGGGTCTGCCCGGTTTGTTACATGATCAAAGGCAAGCCGTATAAACGACTCTTCATCCAGAAGAAAATTGAGTATATTGTCTGCTTCGGCGTCAATAAGTGCTGCCACCGCACTAAGGGCCGTGCCATCCTCCTGGCGTACGATGTTTTTAAGGCCCGCCACCAGCACCCTGGAAAGATTTTTATCCACAGCCCTGGCCGCACTCATCCTCACCGCCTCCACTTTGTCTGAAAGCCCTCCTGCAAGGCAGATTGACGATTTTGCAGATGGTATTCTTTCCAGGGACTCGTAAAGTGCCTGGCGGATATTGGGATCCTCTGGCTGAATGTTGATCAGGTCTATCAGAAGGGGAAGGGCAGATTTATCACCGATATACCCCAGGGTGGTCACCAGGTGAATCATGTAATCGGATTTTACATCCCGGGCGGCCGTGGTCAAGGTGGGGACAGCCTTGTTTCCGATGGCGGTGAACTGATCAATTGCCGCATCCCTTATGTCGGTAATGGGGGATTCCAAAAGTCGGACAAGAGAGTCAAGGGCATATTGATTTTGAATGGTTGCAAGGGCTTCGATGGCCACCAGGGTGGTGTCATTGGAGGTGTTTGTTTTTGATTCTCCAGGGGTGGTTATGGTGTAAAAAAGGTTTTCCACCGCAGCATTGGTGCCCATCTCCGCCATGGCAAAGATGGCTGCGTGACCGATTGCCGGGTCTGGGTTTGAGCAAATCTGGGCAAGGAGTGGAAGGTATTGTTCAAGTCTCATGGCACCTAGGGCCTTGGTTGCGGCGATTATAACCTCCCTGTCGCCTTTGGTTTTATTCTTTGAAGTAAGGATCTGGGCAAGATCCGGGGCCGCATCCAAAAGCATGAGGTCCCCTGCTGCCTGGATAAAGACCAGGCGGCTTTTTTTATGTTCGTGATGGATGTAACTTACTACAAGGTCGGTTCTGCCGTAGGATTTTTCCAGAATGAGTTCGTAAAGGGCCTTGTTTGTTTCAGGGTTTGAAATTTCAACTTTCAAAAGATGCTCTAACAGGGGAAAGGCCAGGGATTCAGGGGCTCGTCCAAGTGCTGCAAGGGCCTTTTGCTGGATGGAAACATCGATATTGCTGTCAGATGCAAACTGCAGCAAAGCCTTGGCCTTGACAATGTCCCGGGCCTTGATGCAGAAGTGAAGTTCGTCCATGAATTCTTTTGAGTCAATCCCGGCCACGGCTTGTTGCTCCTTTGAATTTCCGCCCCTATCATAATTGTTAGCAATTAGCTTTTAGCTAACAGCCTCCCTTCTACTTCAACCCATAAAAAACCGATTTAAGATATCTCTGGGGGGTGAAAAGGTCACATTCATTGGTAAGGGATTCTGTGGACCCGATGATCAGATAACCGTCCGGTTCAAGGACTTTAGCAATGTTTGCGTAAATTTTCTTGCGGTCTTCAGGGGTAAAGTAGATCATCACATTTCTGCAAAGAATAATGTCAAATTTTCCAAGACCGATAAAGGGTTTCATCAGGTTCATTTTTTTGAACTGGGCCATGAAACGGATCTCGTCCTTGATTCGCCACCCATCCTTGTCTGGATTGAAAAAACGGGTGAGACGCCCTGGATCAAGGCCCCTGGCAATTTCAAACTTGTTGTACCAACCGTAGCTTGCCTGGGCAATTGCCGCATCCGAAATATCGGTACCAAGCATTCGGATGTTGTACTTCAAAGGAGTTATGCCTATTTCTGTGAGGGCCATGGCAATGGAATAGATCTCCTGACCGGTCGAACTTGCTGCGCTCCACAGCCTGATGCTTGGCTTTTGTATGCTTTTGTTTTGGGTTCGTCTGTCTAGGAGATCGGGTATTATCTTATGCTGGAGCAATTCAAACGGGGCCTTATCCCTGAAAAAATAGGTTTCGTTGGTCGAGATCGCATCGATAATCTTTTCATTTATTTCCCCCTTGAAATCGGCCTTGATTCTCGTTTGGAACTCCGTGTACGAGAAGCACGCAAGCGACTCCATAAGGGGGCTTAACCTCGTTTCCACGAGGTATTCTTTGCCTCTGGCAAGGGCTATTCCTGAGATGTTTAAAATATGCCTGGCAAGAATATCAAATTCTGTTGGGGTGATCTTGATCATTGGACTCTAACGCTCATCTGATTACGGTTTTGGTTATCCTGTCGGCTATTTTATCCAGGGGTGCAACAATGTCTGCAAGTCCCGATTCAATGGGCTCTTTGGGCATTCCATAAACCGTACAGCTCTCCTTGTCCTGGGCTATGATGATGGCGCCGTTTTTTTTCATAAGGGCAAGTCCACGGGTACCATCGGATCCCATCCCGGTCATGATCACGGCGGTAGCCCTTCCCACGTAGTGTTCGGCAATGGATCGAAAAAGGTAGTCCACCGAGGGTCTGCATGAATTCTCAGGCGGATCATCGGTTATCCTTATGTTTCGACTCTGGCCGTCAGGGCCTGCTACTATTTTCATCTGAAGTCCACCAGGTGCGATATATACGGTGTTGGGCATAAGCGCTTCACCGTTTACCGCTTCCTTGACTAAAAGGCTGCATTTTGCGTTTAAACTTTTTGCAAGGGATGCGGTAAACAAGGGCGGCATGTGCTGAACCACGAGGATGGGAACGTTGAGTTCAGGTTTGAGCCTAGGCATCATTTTTGCCAGGGCATTGGGACCTCCTGTGGAAATGCCGATGGCCACAATGGCTGACGGAGTTGTTCGTTGCCGGACATAGGGAGGAGGAGAGGGGATCTTTGGCGCAAACGCCCCGGGAAGCGGAGGAGTTACTCTGTGGGGGGCTCGTTGTTTTAATCCGGTTTGAATCTGGCGGTGGCGTTTGAACGCTGCAATGATCGGCTCTAGTGCTTTTCTTACCTTTACCAGATTCTCGGCCATTGTTCCGGAATCAGGCTTGCCGATGAAATCAAAGGCGCCAAGTTCCAGGGCCTTAATCGTCATTTCGCTGCCCCTGTGGGTCAGGGTACTCAGCATGATGACCCCGGGCGCATCGGTGAATGTTCGAATGGCTTCGAGTACCTCTATGCCGCTCATTTCGGGCATTTCAATGTCCAGGGTTACAAGGTCAGGCTTGAGGGTTTTAATCTTGGACAGGGCTATTTTTCCGTTGTGGGCCACACCCACAACCTCTATTCCAGGTATCTCTTTGAGGACATCTCCGATGATTTTTCTGTATATAATGGTGTCGTCCACCACAAGAACACGTAGTAAATCCATTTACTCTTTTAAAACCTCTTGAATGTCAAGGATCCCTACCAGGTTGGATTCTGTCTTCAGCACACCCCTGAAATATTTACCCTTTACGCCGTTCATGTTGGAGGGAGAATGTTCGATTCGGTTCATATCTGCCGTGACTACATCGCTTATGGAGTCAACCATCAGGCCGATGTGCTCTTCTCCAGATCGGACAATGATATTCCGGTTGGTTTTTGACTCCTCAATCTCTGAGAGACCGAGCTTTTTGCCAAGGTCCAGGATGGTGACAATTCTCCCCCTGAGGTTGAGTATCCCCTTCACATATTCCGGTGCCTGGGGAACGGTCGTTACATCTGAGGGTTTGTTGATCTCCTGAATGTTCAAGATATCTATGCCGCAAAGGGCCTGACCCACATAAAATGTGGCAAGCTCCATGTTTTTGGGCGCTACCGTGTTTGCTGTCTGGCTCATGGAAATCGGTTCCTTTTTTGTCGGTGTATGCAAGAAACTTGAAACAAGAGACAAGAAACAAAGTTCAGTCCTAATTCAAGATTCACCGTTCGTTGTGCCCGCAGGACATGGGGGTTATAGGAAACTCGCTTCGACCGGCAGGCGGAAACGGGCGTTACCCTTCCCTCATTCTCGCAGGCCGTCCGTGGCCTGCTCCGAGGGAAAAGGCAACTCCTTGGACCTCGTGTCCACCGTTGCCTTTTAACCCGCTCAGGGCAACGCCCGTTCCCGCCTGCCTTATGCTGTCGAGTTTCAACCTTCGTTGTGTCCGTCAGGACATGTGAGTTATAAGAAACAGCTTTTAGCTCTTAGCTAACTGCTAACTGCTAAAAGCTAACAGCTACCTTATGTCCGTAAGGACATAAGGTTTAAAGGGTCAGATAATTGCGGATCACCTTCATGAGGTTTTCCCGGTCAAGCTTGATCTCATAGGTATCTATTCCCACCTTTTCTCCTTTTGTAATGTGAGCGCCACTTGCCAGGGAGGTCAGTGCTATCACGGTAAAGTGGGAGAATTCCGGATGGTTTTTTATCTGTCGTGTAAGTTCGAACCCGTCCATGTTGGGCATCTCAAGATCCGTTACGATGATGTCGATTTCATCCTTGTGGGTGTTGAGCAGATCCCAGGCAATGGCTCCGTCTTCGGCGGTTATAACCTTGTAGCCTTCTTCAGTCATGAAGTTTTTTACCTGGTTGCGGAAAAAGGCGGAATCTTCTGCAAATAGAATCACCCTTTGTCCGTCCTGACGCATCTCAGCTGCCGCCTCTTTTTCTTCGAGGAACCAGTCTGGATTCAACTCCTTGGCCATTTGGAAAATGTCGACCAGAAGGGTAGTATGACCATCGATTATCATGGACCCGGATATGCACTTCTGCTTGAGGGTGGAATTGTCAAGATTCAGAAACACCTCCATGGCATCCACGGGTGGGCTGACCATGAGACCCAGCTCTCGCTCCTTTACCTTGAATACAATCACCTCCTGCTGATCTCTTGGGGCAGGGCTTTCCAAGGGGAGTACCTGGGCAAGTTCGTAAAGGGGAAGAGCCCCGCCCCGGTACTGAACCACCTTTTCCCCTCCCACACGTTCGATGTGGGTGGCAGCAATCCGTTCGATCCTCTGCACAAGGTTGAGGGGGGCTGCAAAATATTCTGTTTCGGTGTTTTTGAACAAAAGAAGAGACGCCTTTTCCCGGGCCATCTCCTTTGCCGTTCGGGCTTCCCTTGCGGCTTTGGCAGTTCGTTCTGTGTCTGCAAGGGTTGTGAGTTCCGCCATCTGGGCAAGGTTTGCGACATCCAGAATAAGCGCTACCTTGCCGTCGCCCATTATGGTGGCACCGGCATAGCCTGTGCATCGTTTTATGTGTCGGCCAAGGGGCTTTACGACGATTTCTTCCGAATCCTTGAGCTCATCCACCACAAGTCCGTACTTATAAGCACCAGCTGAAACAACGGCGATGTTGATGGCACTTGCAGCATGGAATCTCCTATCTGTCCCCTTGCGCTCAAGGAGTTGTGACGGTGCATCGTTGTTCAGGGGCAGACCTGATTCATTCAGGCGGGTCCCCCTTCTATCGAAGATGGAGTTCCTTCTGTCCAGACGTTCTGTATCGTCAGCAGGATCGATAAAGGTTTTTTCAATGCCCAGGAGCCTGGCCAGGTCCAGGAGGGGCAGGAGGTTCCCCCTGAGGCGGACCACGTCCGCATCTCCCACCTTTTCTATTCTTTCCTTTACCTGGGCCGCAGGAATGCGGAGCAGTTCGTCCAGGTTAACCTGGGGCACGGCATATTTTTCATTGGCCAGGGATATGATCTGGCTCGGAATGATTGCAAGGGTGAGGGGAAGTTTGATTTGAATGATGGTCCCTTTGCCCGGGGGGGAATCAATTTCAATGATACCACCGAGCTTTTCAAGGTTGGTCACAACCACATCCATGCCGACTCCCCTGCCTGAAACATCCGTGACCTTTTCTGCCGTTGAAAAGCCTGGCAACAGGATAAGCTCAGCTTTTTCCCTGTCCGACATTTCCAGGACCTGCTGTTCGTTCAGGAGACCCTTGGCCACTGCAACCCTGGAAATGCTTATCGGATCGAGACCTTTGCCGTCATCGGCAATGGTTATGTTTACCTGGCCTGCGTCGTGGAAGGCCTTGAGTGTGATTGTTCCGGTCCCGGGCTTACCCTTTGCCATTCGTTCATCGGGCATCTCTATGCCGTGGTCCACCGAATTTCGGACAAGATGGGTCAGGGGGTCATTTATGGACTCCAGGATCGTCTTATCAAGCTCAACCTCTTTTCCCTCTATGACAAGGTTTATGGATTTCCCAAGTTGCCTTGAAAGATCCCTCACCACCCGGGTAAATTTGCTGAATATGCTTGAGATAGGCTGCATTCTAGTCTGCATGATGGTTTCCTGAAGTTCGGAGGTGATCATGTCGATGCGTTGACTTGCAAGTTCTGTTGCCTTGCCGTTGGATGAGTTGATTCCCTGAACCAGCTGGTTCCGGCTAAGCACAAGTTCGCCTGCCAGGGTCATTAGGGTATCCAGAAGGTTGACGTTGACCCGCAGGGAACCGGTGGCTTTTGATTGTGCGTCAGCAGTTGCGGGTTCCCCAGAGTTTTTTTCCTCTTCTGCCTTGGCGGTTGCGACTTTCGACATGATTTCTGTCTGTTGCCTTTGAACGGGCACAGCTGTTTTTTCAATGGCCGGTGAAACCGGGGCAATCGTCATCTTTTCCATCTGTTCTTTTTTGGACATGGCCTGGGGATAAGAATGAACATCCAGGGTTGGAACGATTTTTATCTCCTCGTCAATAATATGGATGGAAGAAGCTTCAAGACCAAACAGGGTCTCAGCCATATCCGGCTCGATGATTGACGAATAAAGGATCTGAAGGGGGATTGTTTCAAACAATGCCGATTCACCAAGGTGGCCAACGGATTTAAAATCAATTCTCGCGTCTATTATCACGCCCGTCTTCTCGAGGGTTGTGATGAGTTTAAAGGGGGTCGTGTCCTTTTGGTGAATGTCGGAGACAAGGTCATACTCCACAAGAAAAATAAAATGCCCCTCCTCCCTCTGCCGTTCCAGATCTGACTGGGAAACCTGGGAGAAGACCCTTCCGTCGCTGAGATGGATATCAACCAATGTGTCGGCTGTTTCAGGTTCTTCAACGGTTGCCTGGGGCATTTCATCAACAGCTGGCTGGGGCTGGGCAATTCTGGACAGCGCATCGATATGGTCTGACACATCCTGGTCATTGCTCGAATGTATGTTGTTCATAAGATTCTCGAGCTTATCAAATCCTTTGAGAAGGGTGCTGATTCGCTCAGAAGTCGGCGCAAGTTCCATGTTTCGGATCAGGTCCAGGACGTTTTCCAGGCTGTGGGCCAGATCTTTGACAGTGGTTAGTCCCATGAAGCCTGCACCGCCCTTGATCGAATGGGCAGCCCTGAAAACATTATTCACAATATCTATGTCGATGTTTTTCCCGCCCTCTTCAATGGTTAAAAGGTCGTTCTCTATGTCGGCTAGATGTTCCAGGGATTCTTCGATATACATCTGCAGGGTTTCATCGTCTTCAAACATGATGTCTCTCCTGAATGGTTAGGTGAACAAGGTTATGAATTATGGCAAGGCAAATAGTCGTTATTATAATAGATTGCACGGAGCATACACGGAAAAGCATAAAATATCCAACAAAATTGTGTAACTGGATTTCATGGTGGATTTCAAGCCATTTTTTTTTGACCTGGGTTGGGGAAGCTCCACTACTTATTTGTTTTTATCTCAACTTTCGGTGACTCTATCTATGGTTCGGAATTATTTCAAGAAAGTTGAACTATTGTTTTTCTAACAATCCCCCGGCAAGGTGCGTCTATTTCGAGTACCAGCGTTGAACGGGTGTTTGGTTGAGCATGGTCAACTGACGTCATGTTTTTGTCCAGTGTTTGCGTAACAATGGTTTGTGGATTTTTTCCGTGGGGTGTGAGGATCTCAATGATATCGCCCGGGGAAACCTTGTTTTTGATTTCAACTCTAATCTGTTTTTCCCCGGGCGAGTCAAGAATCTTACCGATAAACCCATGGATCATTCCCTGCTTTAAATTCCCATAGTTGGGAAGAGTCTGGTCTGGGTCGTTAAAGTAAAAGCCCGTGCAATAGCCTCGATTGTAGAGCTGCGCGAGTTCCAGTCTCCATTCTGGGGCAGGAGAAAAATGGTCAGGGTCAGCCGTATAGGTGTCAATGGCGGTTCGATAGGCCTTTACCACAGAGGCCAGGTAGTTGATCCCCTTCATTCGGCCTTCGATTTTAAGCGAATCGATTCCAGCCTCGACAAGTTCGGGGATATGATCGATCATGCAGAGGTCCTTTGAGTTGAACAGGTATGATCCCCGGTCATCCTCCATGATTGAATGAAAGTTGCCTGGCCTCTGCTCTTCGACCACCGAGTAGTTCCACCGGCAGGGGTGACTGCACAACCCTTGATTGCTGTCCCGCCCTGAAAGGAAATTACTCAGCAAACAGCGTCCGGAATAGGAGATACACATGGCCCCATGGATAAATGTTTCGATTTCAAGGTCCGTGCGCCGTTTTATCTCCCCAATCTCTTCGAGGGTCAGTTCCCTGGCAAGGTTGACCCGCTTGACCCCGGCCTTTGCCCAGAAGTTAACCGCATTGCAGTTGGTCGTGTTTGCCTGGGTGCTTAAATGAATGGGGATTTGGGGAATGATGGCCGTGGAAAGCTCGATAATGCCTGGATCGGCAATGATGATGGCATCCGGATTGAGGTGCCCCAACCGTTCAAGGTAACGGGCGATGGCGGCCTGCTCGGGGTTGCGTGAATAGATGTTGCAGGCAAGGTACACCTTGACACCGACACGGTGGGCAAATTCAATCCCCCGGGTCAGATCCTGGTCGGTAAAGTTGCCTGAAAAGTTTCTCAGGCTGAACTCTTTGCCTGCAAGATACACGGCGTCAGCCCCAAACTCAACGGCAATTTCAAGCTTTTCAAGGTCGCCTGCAGGGGCGAGAAGCTCTGGTTTTTTCATAGTTGAAATTTGAACAGGGCCGCCCCTTGTTTCTTGTCTCCTGTTTCAAGTTTCTTGTATGGTGCCCCCGGCAAGAATCGAACTTGCGCACATGGATTAGGAATCCAATGCTCTATCCACTGAGCTACGGGGGCGTACTCGTACCTACTCGACAAGAAGTTTCTGGCCAGGGTAGATCTTGCTGCTCGCAGACAGATGGTTCAACGAGAGCAGACGATGGAGAGTCATATTATATTTTTGGGCTATTGTAAAGGGATTATCCCCGGATTTTACAAAATGGGTGGAAGTATTTTGGGTGGTGGTAGACTTGGCTGGGATTTTAAGCTTTTGTCCGATGTAAAGGGTGGAGCCCTTGAGGTTGTTTGCCGCCATTATGGTTTTGGTGGTGGTTTTGTAGCGTCCGGCAATGAGCCAGAGGTTGTCTCCCTGTTTTACCTGGTAGTTGACCGTCTGGCCGGTGGAGGTGGGGCCTTTACTTCCCCTTGCGGCAGGTTGCGGGGAGCTGGTGTCTGAGCTTGGAACCTTGAGAACCCTTCCCGTAACAATAACGCATTTTTTTGTAATGTTGTTGGTTGCCACCAGGCTCTGAACAGATGTATTGTAGTGTTTTGCAATTGCTGACAGGGTTTCTCCCCGTTTGATCTTGTGGTAGGCGTAGCGTGTCGTTGGGGTGTATGAAGAGTTTATACCGTCTATCTTTGCAAGAAACATATCTGCTTTTTCAGTTGGAATTCTAATCTCATACTCTTCGGGCGGTACAAGGGCGTACCTGAGTTCTGGGTTCAGGTCCTTGAGAAGGACGGTGTCGACCTGAATTTCCCGTGCAATATCTTTGAGCTGTATCTGTTTGTTTATGGTACAGGTTCTATATTCAAAAGGTTTTTCAATCTGGGTAGGCTCGATCTTGTATTTCTCCAGATTTTTCATGATGTGGATGGTTGCAAGGAAACGGGGGACGTATCTGGCTGTCTCCCCTGGCAGTTGTTCGTAGAGATCCCAGAAATTGTCAAGGTAGTTGATGTTTTGTTTTCTTATTGTCCTCAAGACCCTGCCTTCTCCGCAGTTGTAGGCTGCAAGCACAGTGGCCCAGTCGCCGAACATGCTGTGCAGTTCTTTGAGATAGGCAATGGCGGCATGGGTCGATTTGACAGGGTCGAGGCGTTCGTCAACATAGTAGCTGCGCTTGAGGCCGAATTTATAGCCGGTCGAGGGAATAAACTGCCATAATCCCAGGGCTCGTGCAGGTGAAAGTGCCCTGATTTTGAAGCCACTTTCAATGAGGGGGAGCCAGGAGAGTTCTTCGGGAATGCCTGCCTTTTTCAACTCAAGGGCGATAAATGGCTGATACCTGCCTGCCCGCTCCATGGATTGAGTAAAAAACTTTTGTTCCCTGCCGGTCAGGAGGTCGATCTCTTTTTGGACATAGGCATTTAGGGTTATGGGGATCGCGTCGTGGCTGCCTGTGACAACGATGTTTCTGGATGCATATATTTCCAGTATCCGCTTGGAGATCATGTACCTCAGGTCCTCTTTTTGCTGGTTGAAAAGAGGATGAGCGGTGGTGTCAAGGTCAAGTATGGTTGAATAGGCTGTATCAAGTTCGGCCAGAGCGTTTTCGAGTTCCCCCTTTTCCCACAGCTCCTGGGCTGAGTTGCAGATTTCCAGAGCCTGGTCGATTTTTTCCTGGGTAATGTTCCTTTTGGATGTTTTTTTCAGAGAGTTGGTTTTTGAAGAGGTTGGTTTGGATGAAATAACGGTTGGGGTAGTTTTCTGGCCTGGCTTCCAGCGAGTGGAAGAGTGGGGGTCAAGGGGAGCTGCCTGTTCGATTGTCCCGGACACTGGATTGACAGCTGAAGGACCGGTTTGAATTGCTGACTGGCAGCCCATGATGACAAAGGGTATTATTATGAAGGATTGAATTTTTTTCATGGAGTAATTATATATCCTGAGATTTAGGGTTGAGGTAATACAAACTGTTCAACGTCACATGAATATAGAATTAAGGGGGGGGTGTCAAGCATATATCTTCGAAATTCATGGGTGGACCAGGGATGTTTGAGCGTTGTTTTGTTTGAAAAACTGATAGATGTAGAAAATAGAAGTAAACGGGCTTAAAAACCAGCTAAAGGCCAATATTGATGTTTTATTTGTTTTAATCACCTGTGGTTGGTTTTTTTCGGGGTTGATAAACAGAAGGTCCTCTGCTATTATTCGCCGGTCTTGTCGTGAAAGGGTTTGTTTTACGGCACGCTTAAGCCGATATAGCTCAGTTGGTAGAGCATCTCACTTGTAATGAGAATGTCCTCCGTTCGATCCGGGGTATCGGCTCCAGTAGTAAAAAAGGTGGGGTTCCCGAGCGGTCAAAGGGATCAGACTGTAAATCTGACGGCAGAGCCTTCGGAGGTTCAAATCCTCCCCTCACCACCACTAAAAGTTCATGTAGGAGATCTTGCCTTGTTTAAGGTTTGAGGTCGCATACTGCATAGAATGGAGGCTTCTTAAAAAGGCGAGTGCCGTGCATGGGCCCTCCCCTTAAATGAGCGGGAGTAGCTCAGTTGGTAGAGCTTCAGCCTTCCAAGCTGAATGTCGCGAGTTCGAGCCTCGTCTCCCGCTCCATCCCTTCTATGCAATCAAGAGATAATTGTTTAACTGTTTAAAGTCAAGGCCCATGTAGCTCAGCAGGTAGAGCGCTTCCTTGGTAAGGAAGAGGTTCAACGGTTCGAATCCGTTCATGGGCTCCACTTTCTTGTGGCAAGAGGGTAGTTTAAGCATGATCACAGGTGCAGCCCAGATGGATGGCGCCATTCTGATAGAATAATAATTCAAGGAGTTTCAAGTGCCCAGAGTAAACGTGACTCTTGCATGTGCAGAGTGCAAAAGAAGGAACTACACAACGACGAAGAACAAGCGAATAACTCCTGATAAGCTTGAGTTTGAAAAATACTGCAGGTTTTGCAAGCGACACGTGACTCATAAAGAGACGCGCAAGTAAAGATCTTACGGGCAGGAGCTGCCCATGTAATGTCTGCGGTTTTTGATGCAGGTCAGTAGCTCTAATTGGTAGAGCGCCGGACTCCAAATCCGGATGCTGGGGGTTCGACTCCCTCCTGACCTGCCATCATTTTTAAACCTGGCCTTTGGGCCGAACTAAGGTAGGCAGAACCAGGAGATATATGGCACGGTTGCAAAAAAAGAAATCAATATCTGAAAAAAGTAAAGCAAAGGTTAATGAAGGGCAGTCGTTGTCCCCGGAGGACGGGAGTAAAGGGTCTGAACGCCGCATTAAACCGGTTTCCCAGGCTGTAAAGCCAAAGGCAGTTCCTTTAACTAATCTTGCAGCCGGCAACGAAAAGTTCTATCATAAAGCCATGCGGTTTTTTCGCGAGGTCCGTGTTGAGCTGAAAAAAGTTACCTGGCCAAATCGGAAGCAGACTGCCGGCTCAACCGTGGTCGTCATCATCCTCGTTTTTATTATCGCTTCGTTTCTGGGCCTTGTAGACTTTGGGCTTTCAAAATTAGTTCAGATTGTCCTAGCTTAGGATAGGGAGTTGATAGTGTCTTTTAAGTGGTATGTGGTTCATGTCTATTCCGGGTACGAGCAGAAGGTTAAGCTTGCCCTGGAAGATAAAATTGCCAACTCTGGATATGCAGACCTTTTTGATCAGGTCCTTGTTCCCACCGAGCATGTTGTTGAACTTGTAAATGGGAAAAAGCGGGAATCTTCACGTAAATTTTATCCGGGGTACATTCTGCTGCGCATGGATCTCAACGATGAGACATGGCACATTGTCACAGGTACGCCAAAGGTTACGGGGTTTCTGGGGGGCAAAAATAAACCTGCCCCAATTTCAGATGCAGAGGCCGCTGCCATTGTAGAAAGAATGGAACAGGGCAAAAACAAGCCACAGCCCAAATATTATTTTGAGCCGGGAGATGACGTGCGGGTGACGGACGGACCATTTACAAATTTTAATGGGACGGTTGAGACGTCAGATCCAGACAAGGGAAAGGTAAGGGTACATGTCAGCATCTTCGGACGGGCAACACCTGTTGAGCTTGACTTTGTCCAGGTCACAAAGATTTAAATTTCAAAACTTTAAAGTGAGTGTCAGGAGTAAATAACATGGCAAAAAAAGTAATGGCGCTGATCAAACTTCAGGTAGAGGCCGGTAAGGCAAATCCATCACCGCCGATTGGACCTGCACTTGGTCAGCATGGCGTGAACATCATGGATTTTTGTAAGGCTTTTAACGCCAGGACCGCCAATGATGCAGGCTCCATAATTCCGGTTGTGATTACCGTATTCCAGGACCGATCATTTACCTTTATCACCAAGACCCCACCGGCATCCATGCTCTTGAAGAAAGCGGCAAAGATCGGCAAAGGCTCAGCCGTTCCAAATCGTGATAAAATTGGAACGGTGACAAAAGACCAGTTAGTTGAGATTGCTACGCTCAAGATGCAGGATTTAAACGCTGCCAACCTTGAGGCAGCGTTGGATACAATTGCCGGTACGGCCAGAAGCATGGGTATCGAAGTAGTTTAACCGTTAAAGGAGTGAGTGATATAAAATGCCGAAGCACGGTAAAAAATATACGGAAATGTCTAAAAAGATCGACAAGCAGACTCGCTATGATTTCAATGAGGCTTTAGAGCTCTCACTCGCTTCATCCTATGCAAAATTCGATGAAACGGTTGATATAGCAGTCAGGCTCGGGGTTGATCCAAGGCATGCAGATCAAATGGTCAGGGGTACGGTATCCCTTCCCAATGGTCTTGGTAAAGAGGTAAAAGTTCTCGTGTTTGCCAAGGGTGAAAAAGAAAAAGAAGCTTTGGATGCAGGCGCCGACTTCATTGCGGATGAAGAGACCGTGGCAAAGATTCAAGATGGCTGGTTCGGGTTTGATAAGGCAATCGCAACTCCCGACATGATGGGAACCGTGGGTAAGCTTGGTCGAGCCCTGGGCCCCCGTGGGTTGATGCCCAACGCAAAAACCGGAACAGTGACCTTTGATGTTGCAAAGGCTGTTGAGGAACTCAAGGCAGGCAAAATCGAGTTTAGGGTTGAAAAGGCGGGAATAGTCCATGCCCCCGTTGGAAAAGTGTCCTTTGGTGCTGAAAAACTGGTGGAAAATATCCGGGCCTTTATCTCTACAATCCTGGCCCTTAAGCCTGCTGGAAGCAAGGGGACCTATCTTCAAGACATAACAGTTTCAACAACCATGGGTCCCGGCGTAAAAATAGACCCTGTTTTAATCAAGTAATAAGGCTATCTGCCTTTTACTGATTGTTCCATGTTCCGGCTGATGAAGCGGTTAGCTAAGAGCTAACAGCTAAACGTAGCTTAAGAAGGGCATGGAAACATAGGTATTAATTGTCTGTCCAAGACAGTAGGTGCACATCCTGTATGTGTATAATCGGCGATGCCGGCCTGCCTAGACAGAAATCTGTTCTGGCACTGTTGGCACCTCTGAAAAAAATGTTCTATCTGGAAAGGAGGTGTAGTTTATTGAAATTATCTAATAAAAAAGAATTAGTAGCAGAATTTGCGGGTTGTCTCAGGGATACCCAGATCTCAATTCTTATGGATTACAAGGGGCTCAACGTCGAGTCCATGACTCAGCTCAGGGCTGAATTGAGAAAAGAAGGTGTGCGCTTGGCCGTTGTCAAGAATACCCTGCTAGGAATGGCATCCAAAGGAACGGATACCGCTCTGATCAAGGATTTCTTCAAAGGCCCCAATGCAATTGCAACATGTGCGGATGATCCTGTTGCTCCTGCAAGAATTCTTGTCAAGTTTGCCGAGGCTAATAACAAGCTCGAGATCAAGGCTGGAGCCATGAATGGCAAAGTCCTGACGGTTGAGGATATTAAGGCACTTGCAAAAATGCCGTCCCGAGAGGTTCTTCTCTCCCAGCTCTTATCCGCCATGAATGGTGTTCCAACCGCAATGGTAAGGGTGCTTTCCGGCGTACCAAGAGCATTTATGACCGTTCTGAATGCCATTGAAGAGCAGAAGGAAGCAGCCTGAACACCAGCAACGACCAGACAACGATTAAAATAACGATATATGACTCTTTACAGGGTTTTTTAAGGAGATAGTAATGGCTGATATTACAAAGGACGATGTAGTTGAATTTATAGCGAATATGAGTGTTCTTGAGCTTTCTGAGATGGTGAAGGAGCTTGAGGAGAAGTTTGGAGTTTCTGCAGCAGCACCGGTTGCCATGATGGCAGCAGGTCCGGGAGCTGAGGCTGGTCCTGCCGCTGAAGAGCAGACCGAGTTTGACGTTATTCTCGAGGCTGCTGGTGACAAAAAAATCGCCGTGATCAAAGAGGTTCGGGCCATTACAGGCCTGGGACTCAAAGAGGCAAAGGCCCTTGTTGACGAAGCACCCAAGCCAGTTAAGGAAGGAATCGTAAAAGAAGAGGCAGACAAGATCAAGGAGCAGCTCGAAGCAGCCGGTGCCCAGGTCTCTGTAAAATAGTTGGTGGGATGCCAAACTATTGAAAAAATTCGAAGTTGTATTAACTCGACGCGGGGGCACGGCCTATACGGCCATGTCTCCGCTTTCACGGTTATACTAAAGCCATATTTGGAGATACCATGACCGGGAGCCTTTTGGCAAACAAGCGCATACGAAAAGAATTTGGCAGTAAGAGCAGGGTTGTTGACATTCCAGATCTCATAGGGATGCAGCGCACCTCTTTTGAACGTTTCCTCCAGAGGGATGTATTGCCCGAAGACAGGCAGGATGTCGGGATTCACCTGGTATTCAAGTCTGTTCTTCCCATTAAGGATTTTACAGGTACTTCATCACTAGAGTATGTTTCCTATTCCTTTGGTGAGACAAAACATTCTGTGAAAGAATGTATCAGCCGAGGAATGACCTATGAAATTCCCGTAAATATAACTGTCAGACTCGTTGTTTATGATGTGGACAAGGATGCAGGTGTGACCTCCATCCGGGACATCAAGGAGCAGGAGATCTATTTCGGTACGATTCCGTTGATGACCAAACGCGGTACTTTTATAATTAATGGTACTGAGCGCGCTGTTGTCAGCCAGCTTCACAGGTCTTCAGGCGTGTTTTTTGACCATGACAAGGGAAAGAGCCATTCCAGCGGAAAAATAATTTATACCGCTAGAATTATTCCTGTCAGGGGGTCCTGGATCGATATGGAAATTGATCCCAAGGATATTGTTAATATCCGTATAGATCGGCGTCGAAAATTTCCAGTTACCATCCTTTTCAAGGCATTCGGTTACACTAACGAAGATATTCTTAGCTTCTTTTACAAGCGAGAGCATATTGTAAAAAAAGATGGTATCTGGTTCAAGGCTTTTAACCCGGAGAACCTTAAACGAAACCGGGCAAGTTTTGACATCCTCGATCCTTCTACAGGTGAGGTGGTTGTAAAAAAGGGACGGCTTTTTACCATGCGTGCCTTAAAGCAGCTCCAGACAGCCGGTCTTACCTATATACCCGTAGATGAGGATGATATCATCGGTCGGGGTGTTGCCTCTACCATTGTTGATCCTGAAACACAGGAGATTCTCGTAAAGGCAGGGTCACTCATCGATGAAGAGATGATCGAAACTATCAATCAGGCTGGAATCAACGAATTCAACATTCTTTATGTTGATTCCTACAGTTCGGATTCCATGCGCAAGACCCTTGCCGTGGACAAGGTTGTTGGCCGTTCTGAGGCTCTTATCGAGATCTACAGAAGACTGAGACCTGGAAATCCAGCCACCCCCGAGGTTGCCCAGGATTTCATCGACAACCTGTTTTTCAAGCCTGCCTATTACGATCTTTCCAACGTTGGCCGCCTTAAGATGAACCACAGGCTGGGCATGTCAACGGGGATTGACGTAAGAACCCTTCGAAGGGAGGATATTCTGTTGACAGCTGCAACTCTGGTGGACCTTAAAGATACCCAGGGCGCTGTGGACGACATTGACCACTTGGGAAACCGTAGGGTAAGAGCCGTTGGAGAGCTTTTAGAGAACCAGTACCGCATCGGTCTTGTGAGAATGGAAAGGGCAATCAAGGAGCGCATGAGCATGCAGGAGGTTGATGCCATGATGCCCCACGATCTTGTGAATCCTAAACCTGTTTCAGCGGTGGTTCGGGAGTTTTTCGGCACAAGCCAGCTCTCCCAGTTCATGGACCAGACCAATCCCCTGTCCGAGACAACCCATAAGCGACGACTCTCGGCCCTTGGGCCGGGTGGACTCACACGGGAACGGGCAGGATTTGAGGTAAGGGATGTTCATCCCTCCCATTACGGCAGGATTTGTCCCATTGAAACACCTGAGGGACCAAACATCGGGCTGATTGTATCCCTGTGTACCTATGCCAGGGTCAATGACTTCGGCTTTATCGAAACTCCCTACCGGATTGCAAAAGACGGTGTGGTCTCAAAAAAGATAACCCATCTTTCTGCATTTGAGGAAAAAGAACACCCCATTGCCCAGGCAAATGCTGTCCTCGACAATGACGGTAACCTGGTCAACGATCTTGTCACCTCAAGGGTGGGAGGAGAGTTTGAGATGGTCAACCGCAACGACATAGAGTTCATGGATGTCTCCCCGAATCAGCTGGTCTCCGTGTCTGCGTCGTTGATCCCCTTTCTTGAGAACGACGATGCCAACCGGGCACTCATGGGGTCAAACATGCAGCGCCAGGCGGTTCCGCTGATCAAAAGCGAAGCTCCCCTGGTGGGCACGGGTATTGAAGGTGTTGTGGCAAGGGATTCGGGGGTTGCCATTGTGGCTGAACATGACGGCATTGTGGTTGATGTGGATGCCCGTCGCATTGTTGTCAAAAACAGTGAAACGGGTGCTGGTTCTGATGACAGCACAGTGACCATCTACACCGCATCCAAGTTTGCCAGGACTAACCAGAATACCTGCTTTAACCATCGGCCGATCGTCAAAAGAGGTGACCATGTAAGGCGAGGCGATGTCATAGCTGACGGGCCTTCAACCGAGATGGGTGAGCTTGCCCTTGGAAAGAATGTTACAGTGGCCTTCATGCCCTGGGGGGGATACAACTACGAGGATTCAATCCTTGTGAGCGAACGCCTTGTAAAAGAGGGGGTTTACACCTCGGTCCATGTGGAAGAGTATGAGGTCGTTGCAAGGGACACAAAGCTTGGCAAGGAAGAGATCACCAGGGATATCCCCAATGCCGGTGAAGAGGCGTTAAAGGATCTGGACGAGAGCGGTATTATCCGCCTTGGGGCCGAGGTCAAACCCGGCGACATCCTTGTGGGCAAAATTACCCCCAAGGGCGAAACCCAGTTAAGTCCCGAGGAAAAACTCTTGCGGGCAATTTTTGGTGAAAAAGCAGGAGATGTCAAAGATACCTCGCTCAGGGTTCCCCCGGGAGTTGAGGGTGTTGTGATCGCTGCAAAGGTGTTTTCCCGACGGGGGCTGCCCAAGGATGACCGTACACGGCAGATTGAGGACCTTGAGATTGAAAGGCTTGAAAAGGACCGGGATGATGAGATTAGGATCATCACGGCAACCATTCACGAGCGTATTGAAGGTCTGCTAAAGGGGCATCAGCTTCTGGTACCGGTCAAAAGGGGAAAAAAGGTCGTTGTTCCGGCAAATACAGAGGTAGTCGATGGCCTCCTTGCCGGAATTGCCCTCAGTGACCTTATGAGCTTGACCGTTGAGGACGCAGAACTTACGGAAACGGTCCATGTGACCCTTGAAAAAGCCGAGCAGGAGATTAAAAAGGCCAGGGAAAGTTTTAACACTCTGGCATCCCGATTTGAAAAGGGAGATGATCTGCCTCCGGGTGTGCTCAAGCTTATAAAGATCAACGTAGCCATGAAACGGGTGCTTTCCGTGGGTGACAAGATGGCCGGCCGTCACGGTAACAAGGGTGTTGTTTCAAGAATCCTTCCAGTTGCCGATCTTCCCTATTTTGAAGATGGAAGGTCCGTTGATATGGTGCTCAATCCGCTCGGTGTTCCCTCCAGGATGAACGTCGGTCAGATTCTCGAGATTCATCTCGGGTGTGCTGCAAGGGGGCTTGGTCGACAGATAGATGATCTTATCTACGAGAAAAAGACCGACGAGCTGAGGTCCAGGATCAAGAGGATTTTTACAACTCCCCTTGGGAAACCAGGTGTCAAGGCGGTCAAGGACAAGACCCACTACGATTTCGACGCCCACTACACCGTTGACGAGAACATGGAGAAAAGGACCAACGAAGAAGAGGTCGAATTTGTCGATGCCATAGACCGGATGGATGACACGGAATTCATGAAGTTTGCCGCAAGGTATAAAAATGGAGTCCACATGGCAACCCCTGTTTTTGACGGTGCGGAAGAGAGCGAAATTAAGTCGTTGATCAGCTATGCCGGTCTTGATGTGTCGGGTCAGTCGATTCTTTACGACGGGCGCACGGGTGAGCCCTTTGATAAGCCCATTACCGTCGGCATCATGTATATGCTGAAGCTCCATCATCTTGTGGATGACAAGATCCATGCCCGGTCCATCGGTCCCTACTCGCTTGTGACCCAGCAACCCCTTGGCGGAAAGGCTCAGTTTGGAGGCCAGCGCCTCGGCGAGATGGAGGTTTGGGCCATGGAGGCCTATGGCGCAGCCCATGCTCTCCAGGAGTTTATTACTGTAAAATCGGACGATATGACGGGAAGGACACGCATGTACGAGAAGATCGTGAAAGGGCAGAATGTCCTTGAACCTGGAATGCCTGAATCTTTCAGGGTTCTTACCAAAGAGCTCCAGAGTCTGGGCCTGGATATAAACCTTTTAGAGGGAAAAAAATAAGGAGAAGATATTGGAAACCATATACGACTTCTTTGCCAAGCCCAAAGATCCCAAGATTTACACGGGTGTTCAAATAGGAATTGCATCTTCAGACCAGATAAGAGAGTGGTCTTTTGGCGAGATCAAAAAACCTGAAACCATAAATTACAGGACCTTCAAGCCAGAACGGGACGGTCTGTTCTGTGCCAAGGTGTTCGGCCCCACCAAAGATTACGAGTGTAACTGCGGAAAGTACAAGCGCATGAAACACCGGGGAGTAATCTGCGAAAAGTGCGGGGTTGAGGTGATTCAGTCCAAGGTGCGAAGGGAGCGCATGGCCCATATTGAGCTTGCCTGTCCCGTTTCCCACATATGGTTTTTGAAGAGCCTGCCCAGTAAGATTGGGAATCTTCTTGACATTACCCTCAAGAATCTTGAAAAGGTCCTTTACTTTGACTCCTATGTGGTAATTGATCCCAAGGATACAGGGCTTGACAAGCTTCAGCTTCTGTCCGACGAAAAATACCACGAGGCCATTGAGCTTTACGGGTTCGGGTCGTTCGAGTCTGGAATGGGGGCTGAAGCGATTCTTACCCTGCTTGAAGAGGTGGATCTCGAGGCTGTTTACCAGGAGTTGAGAGAGGAGATCGGAACCACCAAATCTGTTGCCAAGCGTCAGAAAATGGCAAAGCGGCTTAAGGTGGTTGACGCCTTCCGAACCTCGGGTCAGAGCCCCACTAAGATGATAATGACGGCGCTTCCGGTTCTACCGCCTGATTTAAGGCCGCTTGTTCCCCTCGAGGGTGGCCGTTTTGCCACAAGTGATCTCAACGATCTTTATAGAAGGGTGATCAACCGGAACAACCGCCTTAAACGTCTGGTGGACCTGAACGCTCCCGATATCATTGTCAGAAACGAGAAGCGAATGCTTCAAGAGGCTGTGGATGTCCTGTTTGACAATGGACGCCACGGCAGGGTGGTTACTGGAACCAACAAGCGGCCCTTGAAGTCTTTGAGCGATACCCTCAAGGGTAAACAGGGAAGGTTCCGTCAGAACCTGCTTGGAAAACGGGTTGATTATTCGGGCCGTACGGTCATCACCGTTGGGCCGGATCTGAGGTTGCACCAGTGTGGGTTGCCAAAACAAATGGCCCTTGAGCTGTTCAAACCGTTTATCTACAATTATCTTGAGCAGAAGGGTCTCGTCTCAACCGTTAAAAGCGCCAAAAAAATGGTTGAGCGGGAAGAGGTGGAGGTATGGGATGCACTTGACCATGTGGTCAGGGAATATCCCATCATGCTCAACCGTGCGCCAACCCTCCATCGCCTCGGGATCCAGGCGTTTGAGCCGATTCTGATCGAGGGAAAGGCGATTCAGCTTCATCCCCTTGTGTGCCCTGCGTTCAATGCCGACTTTGACGGTGATCAGATGGCCGTTCATATTCCTCTTTCCCTTGAAGCCCAGCTCGAGGCACGAATACTGATGCTGGCCAGCAACAATATTTTGTCGCCGGCCAATGGAGAGCCTGTGATCGTTCCCACCCAGGATATTGTTCTTGGCATTTATTATATGACCCGGGGGGTTCCGGGTCTGCCTGGTGAGGGCAGCCGTTTTGCAAGCACAGCCGAGGTGAGGTCTGCCTTTGATGCCCGGGCGATTGGCCTCAATGCCGAGATCAACGTTCGTATTGACGGTAAGATGCACGAGACCACCTGTGGCAGGATTCTTCTGTGGGAGATCATCCCTGGTGATACGCTCCTCAACATGAGCCGGATCAGGGTTGCCGATCGGGAAACAGCTGCTGAAGCCCTCCAGGCACTTAAAGGCGGGGAAACCTTTGACCATGTGTCTGGACAATATTCGGATAAGTCAGCTGGTGCAAAGACGGTTACCGGTATTCTTACCCGCAAGGAGTTTAAGAATATTTTCCAGGTTTCAGAGATCAAGGCAGAGCAGCTCTACGGCTTGACCAAAGGTCAGTTTTCCGACGTGATCGAATCCGGCGGGTATTACAACATATTCCGGGTGGATCAGCGGGAGACCACCATTCCGTTTCACCTTGTGAACCGGCTCATGACCAAGTCTGCGGTCAGGGAACTTGTGGATTACGCCTACCGGAACATCGGCATCAAAGAGACCGTGGTTCTGGCCGACAGGCTCAAGGATATCGGATACAAATATTCGACCCTTGGAGGGCTGTCAATCTGCATCGATGACATGATCATCCCTGACAATAAATGGGAGATCATCGAAGAGGCACAGCGAAGTGTAGTCGACATCAAAGAGCAGTATTCCGAGGGGCTGATCACCCAGGGTGAAAAGTACAACAAGGTGGTTGATATCTGGGCCAAAAGCACCGACGATATTGCCGATGCCATGATGGAGGTGATGAAAAACCCCGCAAGTTCCAAGAACTATAAGGGACCCAAGGGAGATATCCTCAACGCCGTATATATGATGGCTGACTCAGGTGCCAGGGGCAGCAAGGACCAGATGCGCCAGCTTGCAGGTATGCGAGGTTTGATGGCCAAACCTTCCGGGGAAATCATCGAGAACCCCATCACCGCATGTTTCCGTGAGGGGTTGACGGTTCTCCAGTATTTTATTTCCACCCATGGTGCCAGAAAGGGTCTTGCCGATACAGCGTTAAAGACGGCCAACTCCGGCTATCTTACAAGAAGGCTCGCCGATGTTGCCCAGGACTGTGCGGTTTCCGAGGACGACTGCGGAACCTTGATGGGTGTCGAGGTGGAATCCCTGCTGGAGGGTGGTGAGGTGATCCAGAGTCTTGGGGAGCGTATCCTCGGCCGGGTAACCCAGGAGGATGTAAGGGATCTTTACAAGGACGAGATCATCGTCGAGAGAAACGTCGAACTTGATGAGAACATGGTTGAACGTATCGAGGCCGCAGGTGTCACAAGCGTCAAGATCAGGAGCGTTTTGACCTGCAAGGCCAAGACCGGTGTGTGCGCCCGCTGTTACGGCCGTGACCTTGCCTACGGAAAGACCGTGGATATAGGCCAGGCCGTTGGCATCATGGCGGCCCAGTCCATTGGTGAGCCTGGAACCCAGCTGACCATGAGAACCTTTCATATCGGCGGTACGGCAAGCAGGAAGGTCGAGGTTGCCGAGATCAAGGCAAGGGTCGCAGGAATCGTCAAGCTCAACGAAAATATCCAGATCGTCACAACGGCCGAAGAGAAGCAAATTGTCATGAACCGCAAGGGTGGTGGGTTTTCCATTGTGGGCCCAGAGGGAAGAGAACGTGCCAAAGATGACATCATCTACGGTGCCACCCTGCTTGTAAAAGAGGGTCAGGAGGTTGAGGTGGGTGACAGGATTGCCGAATGGGATCCCTTTACAACTCCCATCATCACCGAGGTGAGCGGCAGGGTCAGGTATGCCGACATTGAGGCGGGTGCAACGGTTCAGGAAAAGATCGACCAGGTGACGGGTAAGGTGAGCCGAACCATCATCGAGAGTAAGGTTGCGGATGTAAGGCCTAGGATTACGTTCAGGGACCAGGAAGGTAAGGGTGTAAAATTGCCCGGTGCAAGTGCCGTTGTCCGCTACTTTCTCCCGGTCAACGCCATTCTCCTGGTGGACGAGGATGATCAGGTCATGGCCGGTGACATCATTGCAAAGCTTCCCAGGGCTACATCCAAGACCAAGGATATTACCGGAGGGCTCCCCAGGGTGGCCGAGCTTTTTGAGGTGAGAAAACCCAAGGAACCCACAGTTTTGACCGAGATCGACGGATACATCACCGTGTCCAAGGGAACCAAGGGCAAGCAGAAGGTAACAGTAACGCCCACGGATGTGGGTGAAAAAAGGGAGTATCTCATTCCCAAGGGCCGTCATGTCTCCGTATACGACGGCGATTATGTCAAGGCGGGTGAACAGTTGATTGGCGGCAGTGCCAACCCCCAGGACATCTTGAATATCAAGGGGGAGGTAGCCCTGGCCCGCTACCTGGTGGATGAGGTGCAGGAGGTTTACCGTCTCCAGGGAGTAAGGATCAACGACAAGCACATCGAGGTGGTTATCGGTCAGATGATGCGCAGAGTCAAGGTGATCGATGTCGGAGATACTGATTTTATCCCGGACGAGCAGGTGGACCGGGCAAGATTTGCCGCAGCCAACCGGAGCGTAGTGCAAAAGGGCGGTGAGCCTGCAAGGGGTGAGCCCCTGATCCTCGGTATCACCAAAGCTTCCCTTGCAACGGACAGCTTTATTTCTGCGGCTTCGTTTCAGGAGACGACCAAAGTTCTCACAGAGGCCAGTATGCAGGGGCGCCTGGATGAACTCAAGGGATTGAAGGAAAACGTGATCATGGGACGGTTGGTTCCGGCTGGCACGGGTTATGAAGCGTACAAGGATATTGCCATTGAGGCTGGGGAGGGTGTGGCTGTTTAGCTAGTGCCATTCCGCCCCCTTTGGTTATCCTGTTGGTTATCCTGTTGGTTATCCTGACCGGAACCGTAAAACGTCGGGGGCCGTTTTGACCCTTCTTAAATGCTTCGACCCTTTGGTTTTGAATGTTCCGGTCAGGATAACCAAAGGGGGCTCTACAGTCGAGACTCCAGGAGTGATGTTTCGGCGGGAGTTTCGGCTGGAGGGAGAGAGACAACCGACCACAACGAAGAATGAAACTCGATAGTCGTTAGCTGTTAGCTAAAGGTTAATAGCTAACAGCTAATAGCTGAAAGCTTTGGGCGGGAGTTTCATATAACCGGCACGGCCGGAGCGGGAGATGGCATCCGGCCACAACGAATATTGAAACACCGCCAATAACAACCCTTCGGCGGGAGTTTCATATAAACCGGCACGGCCGGAGCGAGAGATGGCATCCGGCCACAACGAACATGAAAACTCCTCCAATAACAACACTTTGGCGGGAGTTTCATATAAAAAAGAAACAAAAAACTTGACAAAATGAATGCTTATGTATAATAATCTTACATTTTGTCGCACAGGATGATTCGAAAACATTCGATAAGGAGCGTTATTACGGTATGCCAACCATTAATCAGCTGGTTAGAAAAAGTAGAAAAAAGACCAATGCAGGAGACAAGGTGAGTACCCCTGCACTTAAGGGCGGCCCTCAAAAACGAGGTGTGTGCACCAGGGTTTATACATCCACACCCAAGAAACCCAACTCAGCTTTAAGGAAGGTTGCAAGGGTAAGATTGACAACGGGTCTTGAGGTGGCTGCATATATCCCAGGCATGGGCCACAATCTTCAGGAGCATTCGGTTGTTCTTGTCAGGGGGGGGAGGGTAAAGGATCTTCCTGGTGTCCGGTATCACATAGTGAGGGGCACCCTAGACACCCTTGGCGTTGAAGATAGAAAACAGGGCAGGTCCAAGTATGGAGCAAAACGGCCCAAATAATCAAAATGTTCGGCATATGACTTTGCCTGGATGTTTTTGAATCAAGATTAGGAATTGGTGGATACATGGCGAGAAAAAAAATAGTATCGGGGCATTTAAAAAATGCCGGTAGCAAGGACGAACACATTTCGGTGAAGTTCGTCAACTGTATCATGCGGGACGGCAAAAAGAGTGTTGCGGAGAAGGTGTTCAGGGAAGCCATGGGGATTGTCGAGGAAAAGATCGGCGAGTCATCCCTTAAGGTTTTTGAAAAGGCCATCGGTAACATTCGACCTTCTGTTGAGGTTAAGTCTAGGAGGGTTGGAGGGTCGACCTACCAGGTGCCGACTGAAGTTAAGTCTTCTAGGCAGACAGCCCTTGCCTTCAGGTGGTTGCTTCGTTTCAGTCGAACCCGATCTGAAAAGGGGCTCTCCAACAAGCTCGCAGCTGAACTTCTCGATGCCTACAACGAGAGGGGCGGTGCAGTGAAGAAAAAAGAAGATACACACAAGATGGCAGAGGCCAACAAGGCTTTTGCCCACTTTCGTTGGTAAAACAGCAAAAAAAGAATATCCTGTTGATATATCAGGGAGGGAGAGTTTAAGATGGCTAAAGAAAAATTTGATCGAACTAAACCCCACGTTAACATTGGCACTATCGGTCATATCGACCATGGTAAGACCACACTTACCGCTGCAATCACAAAGCATGCAGCACTTCTGGGCCACGGCACGTTTGTCGCCTTTGATGACATTGACAAGGCCCCGGAAGAGAGAGAGAGGGGAATCACCATCTCCACCTCCCATGTGGAGTACGAGACTGAAAACCGTCATTACGCCCATGTGGACTGCCCGGGCCATGCTGACTACATCAAGAACATGATCACTGGAGCGGCTCAGATGGACGGTGCCATTCTGGTAGTATCTGCAGATGACGGTCCCATGCCCCAGACCCGTGAGCACATCCTGCTTGCCCGTCAGGTTGGTGTTCCAAGCATTGTTGTTTTTCTCAACAAATGTGACATGGTTGACGACGAGGAGCTGATCGAGCTTGTGGAGATGGAGCTCCAGGAGCTTTTGACCAAGTACGATTTCCCCGGAGATGAGACCCCCATTATCAGAGGGTCAGCACTCAAGGCCCTTGAATCAGACTCTTCTGAAGATGATGCAGCAAAGCCCATCCATGAACTCTTGAAAGTTCTTGATGAGTATGTGAAGGAGCCTATACGTGACACGGACAAGGATTTCCTCATGCCCATTGAGGACGTTTTTTCCATCTCAGGTCGTGGAACCGTTGTAACAGGTAGGATCGACCGCGGCATCATCAAGACCGGTGAAGAGGTTGAGCTTGTTGGTATTCGCGAGACCACCAAAACCATCTGCACGGGTGTTGAGATGTTCCGTAAGCTTCTGGACGAAGGAAGGGCAGGCGATAACGTTGGACTTCTTCTCAGGGGTACCAAACGTGAGGCTGTTGAGCGTGGCCAGGTTGTTGCTAAACCTGGAACAATTACTCCCCATACCAAGTTCAAGGCTGAGATTTACTGCCTCAGCAAGGAAGAGGGCGGACGGCACACACCTTTTTTCAGCGGTTACAGACCCCAGTTCTTCTTCAGGACCACCGACGTGACAGGAGTTCTTACCCTGCCCGAAGGTGTTGAGATGATCATGCCTGGCGATAATGCGGCCATCGAAGCAGAACTGATCGCTCCCATTGCCATGGAAAAAGAGCTCAGGTTTGCGATAAGAGAAGGCGGACGTACCGTCGGTGCCGGTGTTATCGGTGAAATAATCGAATAGGCGAGAGAACGAGACTGTTATGATAAAGACCAAAATCAGGATCAGGCTAAAGGCGTACGATCATAAGCTCCTTGACCAGTCATCCATTGATATTGTTGACACCGCAAGGAAAACGGGTGCAAAGGTGGTGGGACCAATCCCTCTGCCCACAGAGATCAACAAATTCTGTGTTCTGCGTTCCCCCCATGTGAACAAGAAATCACGGGAGCAGTTTGAGATCAGAACCCATAAACGTCTGATGGATATTATGGAACCCACCCAGCAGACCGTGGATGCGCTTATGAAGCTTGATCTTTCACCAGGTGTTGATGTTGAGATAAAACTATAGCCAAGAGATCAGGAAGTTATCATGTTTAAAGGAATATTAGGAAAAAAAATCGGCATGACAAGCGTGTACACAGCAGATGGAACACTTGTCCCCGTGACCGTTGTAAAGCTTGGTCCCTGCGTGATTACCCAGGTCAAGGCCAGTCAGACCGACGGTTACGATGCCCTTCAACTGGGGTTTGATGAGCGACCGCTTTCAAAGTGCAGCAGACCCAAAGCCGGTCACTTCGCCAAGAGCGGTTCCACTGGATTCAACGTTGTCAGGGAATTTCATGTGGAAAGTTCGGACGAGTTTGAACTTGGTCAGACCATCGGGCTTGAGAACTTTGCCATTGGCGATAAGGTCAATGTGTCAGGGACCTCAAAGGGCCGTGGTTTTGCCGGAACCATAAAGCGTCACGGATTTTCCAGAGGTCCTGAGACCCACGGTTCCAGGAATCATCGTAAGCCTGGTTCCATCGGTTGCTCTGCCTGGCCTGCACGTGTTGTAAAGGGTAGAAAAATGCCCGGTCACATGGGAGTTGACAGGAAGACCGTTAAGAATCTTGAGATCATCGATATCCGTCCAGATCAAAATATCGTGATGATTAAAGGACCCGTACCAGGCTGGAAAACAGGAATCCTTGAGATCCGAAAGGCCGTATAGTTTAATCGGCGCAATGTCTGTGTCCATGGATGACGCAAGGCATGTATTAAACCGGTTCAAGCTGAATCCGGTAGACAAGTTTGTATTGAGCCCCCGGGGTCAATACTGTTTTTAAATGCGGCCGTGGGTATTGCAACGATTCTCGCAGTGAAGCACGGTCGCTAAAGTTAGATGAGGAAGGATATGGCTGCTGTAGATGTATTGAACAGGTCGGGTGAAAAGGTCTCTGAGACCACTCTTGCCGACGAGGTATTCAGCATTCCTGTAAAGAAGAGCGTGTTGCATGATGTTGTAAGGATGCAGCTGGCAAAGAAAAGGAGCGGAACGGCCAAGACCAAAGGCAGATCCGAGATCTCCGGGAGCACCAGAAAACTTTACAGGCAAAAGGGAACCGGTAATGCACGTGCCGGCTCCGTAAAATCTCCCCTTAGAAGGGGCGGCGGGGTTATCTTTGGACCCTCTCCACGCTCCTATGAGTACTCTATTCCCAAGAAGGTAAGGGCTTTGGCCCTTAAAATGGCGTTGAGCGCAAAGCTTGCCGCAAGCGAGCTTTCAGTTATTGACACCTTTGCAATGGATACGATCAAAACCCGTGATTTTGATTCCATTATCGATCGTCTGGGGCTTAAAAATACCCTGATCGTTATTAATGGAGAGGATAGAAATCTTGTCCTGTCCGCCAGAAACGTTCCAGATGTGAAGGTGATTCCCACAGAGGGGCTGAACGTGTATGACATTCTCAAATACGACAACCTTCTTTTGCTTGAGTCGGCAATCAAAGAAATTGAGGGGAGGTTTACAAGATGAGAGAGTATGACATCATAAGACGTCCCGTCAATACGGAGAAGACCACTCTGCAGAAAGAGACAGACAACCAGATCACTTTTGAGGTCGCAAGAGACGCAAACCGGGTAGACATTAAAAACGCAATTGAAAAAATTTTCAATACCAGGGTTCAGGCCGTTAAAACCATGCAGGTTAAGGGAAAGGTCAAACAGCGTGGTAGGATCGTCGGCAAGAGACGCAATTGGAAAAAAGCCATTGTCAAGCTTATGCCTGGGCAGAGAATTGATTTTTTTGAAGGTGTTTAAAAAGAGGTAGACATGTCAATATTAAAGACAAAACCGACATCACCCGGAAGAAGAGCTCAGGAATACCATTCCTTTGAGGAGATCACAAAGACCGAGCCGGAAAAGGGTCTTCTGGCACGGCTGAAAAAGACGGGTGGTCGTAACGCACACGGTAGAATAACCAGCAGACACAGGGGTGGCGGAGCAAAACGCCACTATCGTATAATTGATTTTAAACGGGATAAGGATGGGATTCCGGCAAAGGTTTCTGCCATTGAATATGATCCCAACAGAAGCGCACGCATTGCCCTTCTTGTTTATGCCGACGGTGAGAAGAGATACATTCTTGCACCAAGAGAGATCAATGTAGGTGATACCATCGAGACAGGGCCCAACGCCGACATAAAACCCGGTAACTGCCTTCCTCTGGAGAATATCCCCCTGGGAACACGTATTCATAACATAGAGCTCAAGATGGAAAAAGGCGGTCAGGTCGTTAGAAGCGCCGGCGCCTTTGCCCGTCTCATGGCCAAAGAGGGCAAATACGCCCAGGTGCTTCTGCCCTCGGGTGAAGTTCGTATGATTCACCTGAAGTGTAAGGCAACAATAGGCAGGGTCGGCAATGAAAAGCACGCCGATCTCAAGCTTGGCAAGGCAGGTCGATCAAGATGGCTCGGTCGTCGTCCTTCGGTCAGAGGTGTTGCAATGAACCCCGTGGATCATCCCATGGGTGGTGGTGAGGGTAGATCTTCAGGTGGCAGACAGCCGTGTAGCCCGTGGGGTATTCCCACAAAAGGCTACAACACCCGGACGAACAAGAGATCTGATCAGTACATCGTTAAAAAAAGAACTAAAAGGAAATAATAGGTGATCTGATATGCCAAGATCGTTAAAGAAAGGCCCGTACATCGCCCAGGAGCTTTTACAAAAGGTGCTGGTTGCACAGGAGACAAGAAGCAAAAAGGTGATCAAGACCTGGTCAAGGAGATCAACCATATTTCCAGACATGGTAGGACTTACCCTTGCTGTGCACAACGGTAAAAAATTCGTCCCGGTTTTTGTAACTGAAAACATGGTTGGGCATAAACTCGGTGAATTCTCACCCACCCGTACCTTTTACGGGCACGCCGGTGATAAGAAATCTAAGATGAGATAAACCGGCGGGTTTAAAAGCTAAAGGATATTCAAATGGAAGTTAAATCAGTTACCAGATATGTCCGTATCTCACCGCAGAAGTTACGTGGCCCGGTGGATGTGATCAAGGGACAAAAAGTTGAAGATGCATTGAACTTGCTTAAGTTCATGCCCTTAAAGGCCGCAGAAATTATCGCAAAAGCCCTAGGTTCTGCGGTTGCTAATGCCGAGCACAACCATGAGATGGATGTTGACGATCTCAGGGTGAAGAACATTATTGTTGACCAGGGTCCGACGCTCAAACGTTTCAGGCCCAGGGCCAGGGGACGGGGAGCAAGGATTCTGAAAAGATCCAGCCACCTCACTGTAATTGTCGATACAACGGTCTACTAAAGGGAGGGCAAAGGCTTGGGCCAGAAAGTAAATCCAATCGGATTAAGATTAAACATCGTTAAAACCTGGGATTCCAGGTGGTACGCAGATAAAAACTACGCAGATTTCGTGCTTGAAGACTTTAAACTCAGAGAGTTTCTGAAAAAAAAGCTCTTCCATGCGGGCATTTCAAAGATTGAGATCGAGCGTTTCACAAAACGGATCAGGATCAGGGTTTTTGCCGCAAGACCCGGTATTATCATCGGTAAAAAGGGCAGTGAAATAGCCCTTTTAAAGAAAGAAATCGAGCAGATGATCACCCCTGAAGTGCTGATAGATATCCAGGAGGTTCGTCGTCCTGAGATCGATGCCCAGCTTGTAGCCGAAAACATATCGGCCCAGCTTGAACGTCGAATAGCATTCAGGCGGGCCATGAAGAGAAGCGTTTCTTCGGCCATGCGGTTTGGTGCCCAGGGTATCAAAATCATCTGTGCCGGACGTCTGGGCGGTGCCGAGATGGCAAGAACCGAATGGTACAAAGAGGGCAGGATTCCGCTGCACACCCTGAGAGCCGATATAGATTACGGGTTCACCGAGGCAAACACCACCTATGGTGCAATCGGTATCAAGACTTTTATCTTCAAGGGTGAAGTTTTGAATGCGGAACGAAACGTGAAAGCGTAAATGAGTCAGTCAGGAGATAAATAAATGCTGAGTCCTAAGAAAATGAAATACCGTAAGCGGATGAGGGGGCGCCTCAAGGGCAAACCCTGCCGGGGGACTGATCTCACCTTTGGTGATTTCGGACTTCAGGCAGTCGAATGCGGTTATATAAATGCACGTCAGATAGAAGCAGCTCGTATTGCCATGACCCGTAAGATCAAGAGAACCGGAAAAACCTGGATCAGGTTTTTTCCGGACAAGCCGGTCACCAAAAAGCCGGCTGAAGTCAGGATGGGTAAGGGTAAAGGTCCAACTGATGCATGGGTTGCGGCCATCAAACCCGGCAGAATTCTCTACGAAATGGAGGGAGTTCCAAGGGAGCTTGCCCAGGAGGCTCTCCGTCTTGCCGCCCATAAACTTTCCGTAAAAACCAGATTCGTGGAAAGGAGATAGGCAAATGAAGACAAAAGAGATTAGAGAGATGAGCGCCCAGGAGATCCTGGATAAATTGACAGAGCTGAAAAAAGAGTTCTTTAATCTGCGCTTTCAGCATGGTGTTGGTCAGCTTGAGAATACAGCCATTCTCCCATCCATTCGCAAGGATATTGCAAGGCTTATGACCGTCTGCCGGGAAATGAATTTAAACATTAGCTAATTTGAGAAAAGTTGCTGCCATGAATGAAAGAGGAAGAAAAAGAGTACTTTTAGGTACAGTCGTATCTAATAAAATGGATAAGTCCGTCGTTGTCCAGGTGGAGCGTCTTGTTCAGCATAAGGTATATAAAAAATATATCAGGAGCCATAAAAAATATGCAGCCCATGACGAGGCCAAACTGTGTCAGATCGGCGATATGGTCAAGATAACCGAGTCAAGACCTTTGAGCAAAACCAAGAGATTTCGCGTCAGTGAGATTGTCAAAAGGGCAGTTTGATTTGAGAGGAGTTGAAAAATGATTCAGACCGAGACAAGACTAACTGTAGCAGACAACTCAGGTGCCAAGGAACTGTATTGCATTAAGGTTCTTGGTGGCTCAAAGCGGCGTTATGCCGGTATTGGCGATATTATTGTAGTCTCTGTCAAAGAGGCCATTCCCAATGCCAAGGTGAAAAAGGGCGATGTGGTCAAGGCTGTGATCGTGCGAACCAGAAAAGAGGTTGCAAGACCCGATGGTTCCATGATTCGGTTTGACGACAATTCAGCCGTTATTCTCAACGCTTCCAACGAGCCCATTGGAACCCGAATCTTCGGGCCTGTAGCCAGGGAACTTCGAGCCAAAAAGTTCATGAAGATCATTTCCCTTGCCCCCGAGGTGCTTTAACTGCTCGGTTTTTGGAGAAACCCATGGAAAATATCAAGATAAGAATTAAAAAAGAAGATAAAGTCAAGGTGCTTACCGGCAAGGACAAGGGGAAGATCGGTAAGGTCCTCAAGGTGCTCAGAAAGAAAAATCGTGCCCTTGTGGAAAATATAAATGTGGCAAAAATCCATCAGAGGCCGACCCAGGCAAATCCCCAGGGCGGAATTGTTGACAAACCCATGCCTGTGGACTGTTCGAATCTCATGATCATGTGCAACAGTTGCGTCAAACCTGTAAGGGTTGGCATTAAGCAGCTGGAGGACGGGAAAAGGGTGAGAGTCTGCATGGGCTGTAATGAGCAGATCGATGCCTAGCCTACCCGGAGGAATAAAATGACAACTCTTAAAGAGATGTATGAAAAAGAAATAGTACCCGGCCTCAGGGAAACCTTTGGTTATAAAAACCCCATGGAAGTGCCAAGGATTTCCAAGATAGTTCTGAATATTGGACTTGGTGAGGCCATCAACAACATAAAACTGCTCGATTCAGCTGCCGGGGACCTTGCCTTGATCGCAGGTCAGAAACCGGTGATCACCAAGGCAAAGAAATCCATAGCCGCTTTTAAGCTCAGGGAAGGTATGCCCATCGGTTGCATGGTAACCCTGAGAAGGGAGAAGATGTACGATTTTCTCCAGAAGCTCGTTAACATTGCCCTTCCCCGCGTCAGGGATTTCAGGGGGATTTCGGGTAAGGCCTTTGATGGTCGCGGCAACTACAGCCTTGGTATCCGAGAGCAGATCATTTTTCCCGAGATCGATTTTGACAAGACCGACAGCATCAAGGGGTTGAATGTATCTATTGTCACCACGGCCAAAACCGACAAAGAGGGCAAAGAACTTTTGAGACTGTTTGGTATGCCCTTTAAGAACTGATGGTTTTTGATTTAATGCAGTCGGGGTTGGCTCTTTTTATCCAACCTCGAAGCTACCTATTGTTAGCAATTTAAGGAGGGTGATTTGGCTAAAAAAAGTCTTATCGCAAAGGCGGCAAGAACTCCAAAATTTGGTGTTCGGGCTTACAATCGATGCCCCATTTGCGGACGACCCCGCGGATTTATTAGAAAAGCGGGTTTATGTAGAATTTGTTTTCGGGGTCTGGCATCTGCCGGTAAACTTCCCGGAGTGACTAAATCAAGCTGGTAAAAACAGGCACAGCCTTTTCCCAAGGATAGGTTCCTGCTGGAATAAAAGGTAACGTTCAGGAGAAAAATATGGCAATGAGTGATCCAGTTGCGGACATGCTCACCAGAATCAGAAATGGTGCTAAAGCAGAGTTTGCCAAGGTGGATATCCCCGGGTCAAAGCTGAAGTTGGAGCTTGCCCGGGTGCTGAAAGAGCAGGGGTACATTAAGAATTACAAGTTTGTCGAAGATGGAAAACAGGGTATTCTTCGAGTTTACCTGAAGTACATGGCTGACAAACCGGTTATTTATGGTCTTGAACGGGTGAGTAAGCCCGGTCGCAGGATGTACACAAAATCAAGGGAGATCAAATCGGTCTTAAATGGCCTTGGCATATCGATACTGTCCACATCCAAGGGTTTGATGACGGACAAGCAGGCTAAACAAGAGAATGTGGGCGGCGAAGTCCTCTGCAACATCTGGTAACATTGGAGGGATAAATGTCACGAATAGGTAAAAAGCCGATCCAGATTCCCGAAAAGGTCGAAGTGAGTCTCAAGGGAGATCAACTCTCGGTCAAAGGTCCCAAAGGGAACCTTCACCGTGGTCTGCATCCGGCAGTTAAATTGGCGATAGAAGATGGTGTGATCAATGTTTCGGTTGTCGATGATAGCGATAGAGATCTGGTAGCCATCCAGGGACTGTTCCGGTCATTGGTGGCAAACATGGTCATGGGTGTGTCTGTCGGGTACGAGAAAAAACTCGTTTTGAACGGTATCGGATACAGGGCCGAGGTTAAGGGCAACACAGTCGTGCTCAATGTGGGTTATTCAAATCCTGTAAGTTTTGATCTGCCCCAGGGTATTTCCGCACTTGTTGAAAAAAATACAACTATTTCTCTGTCGGGAATCGACAAGGAGATTGTGGGTGAGACTGCAGCAAGAATCCGACGGATAAGACCACCTGAGCCATATAAGGGCAAGGGGATCATGTATTCAGACGAGCGTATTATTAAAAAAGCCGGTAAGGCTGCAGCTAAATAATGAAATCAGGAATAGACTACTATGGCAAAAATATCCACAAGGCTTGTTGCAAGGCTTAAAAGACAAAAGAGGATCAGGAAGCGGATCACCGGGACTACGGAGCGACCAAGGCTCTGCATATTCAGAAGTTCGGTCCATATCTACGCCCAGGTCATTGACGATGTTACAGGGTCAACCCTGGCATCGGCGTCGACACTGGACAAAGATTTTAAAGAAAACAATGAAAAGTCGGCTGGAAAGGATGCGGCTACGGCCATCGGACGTTTGGTCGGTGCAAGGGCTATTGAGAGGGGAATTTCAAAGGTTGTCTTTGACAGAAATGGATTTCTCTATCATGGACGGATAAAAGCACTTTCAGACGGAGCTCGGGAAGCCGGGCTGAATTTCTAATAAGGAGGAGTTCCCTTGGCACAAAATAAGACGGAAGAGAGCCTTTTGATCGACAAGGTTGTAAAGATCAACAGGGTCGCAAAGGTTGTAAAGGGCGGTAGAAATTTCAGCTTCAGCGCTTTAGTTGTAGTGGGCGACGGTGCAGGCAGCGTTGGCTACGGCCTTGGCAAGGCTGGAGAAGTACCCGAGGCAATCAGAAAAGGCCTTGAAAAGGCTAAGAAAGCAATGACTAAGTTTTCCATACTTGACGGGACGATTCCCTTTGAGACGCTTGGAAGAGCCGGGGCGGGTCGAGTAATGTTGAAACCTGCTTCCCCGGGTACCGGTGTTATAGCAGGTGGAGGGGTTCGTGCGGTTCTTGAGGCAGTCGGTGTTACAGACATCCTGACCAAATGCATCGGCACCAACAACATGCACAATGTTGTCAGGGCGACCATGGCCGGACTAAAGTCACTTGAAACCAGGGATGAGGTAGCCAGACGCCGCGGCCTTCGTCCTGAAGACATTTAGGAAAGGGGCTTGAGATGTCAGGTAAAATAAAGATTACACAGATTAGAAGCCTTGTGGGCCGAACGGAAAAACATCGCAGAATCGTCCGGGCCCTTGGTTTAAAAAGAATGCATATGACGGTTGAGCATGCTAATAACCCTGCAATTTTGGGCATGGTTAAGAAGATACCTCATCTGGTTACCGTGGAGGAGGTTTAAATGAAGCTTCATGAACTCTCACCCTCAGAGGGGAGCCGAAAGAACAGAAAACGCGTGGGAAGAGGACCTGGTTCAGGCATGGGTGGTACCTCAACCCGTGGCAATAAAGGCCTTAAACAGCGCTCTGGTGGCAAGGTAGCACCTGGATTTGAAGGCGGACAGATGCCCCTTCACCGTCGTCTACCAAAACGTGGGTTTAAAAATATCCTTGCAAAGCGTGTCCTCATTGTCAATGTCTCCGACCTTGATAGGTTTGAGGATAAGGCGACCATCGATGCTGTTGCCCTTAAGGGTAAAGGCCTGATCAAGGGAGTGTTTGACAAGGTCAAGGTGTTGGGCAATGGAGAGGTGACCAAGGCCTTTGCCCTGAAGCAATGTCTTGTGAGCAAGAGTGCCAGGCAGAAGATCGAGGCTGCCGGCGGGTCCATTGTGTCATAACGATGAATTATAATCTGAATCATAATCGAATCTGAGGCCCTATAAATGATTGAGCGCGGATACCAGAACATATTCAAACTTCCTGAGCTTAAACGGAAGCTTTTGATTACATTTGCCTTGCTGTTTGTCTACCGGGTGGGGGTTCACGTTCCTACCCCTGGCATTGATGGAGCAGCCCTGGCCTCTTTTTTTGATAATGCCCAGGGAACGCTCTTTGCGATGTTCAACATGTTTTCAGGAGGGGCTCTGGACAGGCTATCTGTGTTTGCCCTGGGAATCATGCCCTATATCAGCGCTTCAATTATTCTCCAGCTGATGACGGTCGTCATTCCCCATCTTGAACAGTTGTCCAAGGAGGGTGCCCAGGGTCGCAAAAAAATAACCCAGTACACCCGGTACGGAACTGTTGTGCTGAGTCTGATCCAGGGATTTGGAATAAGCGTGGGTCTTGAGAGCATGGCATCCCCGTCAGGAGCCCCCATTGTGATGTATCCCGGCTGGGAGTTTCGGCTGATGACGGTGATTACGCTTACCGCAGGTACTGCTTTTATTATGTGGCTGGGCGAGCAGATTACGGAACGGGGGATTGGAAACGGGATATCTTTGATTATCTTTGCCGGTATTGTTGCAAGGATGCCCATTGCCATTGCCAACACTCTTCGCCTTGTGACAACCGGTGAAATGGGGGTTTTTGCCCTGATTATCCTGGTCGTTCTCATGGTTGCGGTGGTGGCTGCTATCATATTCTTCGAAACAGCCCAGCGAAGGATACCGGTTCAGTACGCAAAACGTGTGGTGGGCAGGAAGATGTATGGGGGTCAGACTTCCCATCTTCCGTTGAAGATCAATACGGCAGGTGTGATACCGCCCATATTTGCATCGTCCATCATAATGTTTCCGGCGACCATTGCAAACTTCATAGATCTTCCGATTATGAAGACGGTGGCCTCAGCCATGGATCCCGGCAGTATTTTCTACAATCTGATATTTGTCGGATTCATCATTTTTTTCTGCTTCTTTTACACGGCTGTTACCTTTAATCCCGATGATGTGGCCGAAAACATGAAGAAAAACGGTGGGTATATTCCGGGTATCCGGCCGGGTAAACGAACGGCCGAGTACATTGACCGGGTACTGACCAGGATTACCACAGGTGGAGCGATTTATGTATCCCTTGTGTGTGTCCTTCCCACCATGCTGATGACAAAATTCAACGTGCCCTTTTATTTCGGTGGGACCGCACTTCTCATTGTTGTTGGTGTATCCATTGATACGGTTTCCCAGATTGAATCCCACCTCATCACTAGAAACTACGAAGGGTTCCTGGGAAAATCCGGCACTGTCAAGTCAAGGCGCTAGATCTATAATTGATCCATCTTTGATGGCAATGGTGATTGACATGGCGACAAACAATAGATACACAAAGGAAAATTAAAAATGGCAAAGGAAGAACCCATAAAGGTTGAAGGAACGGTGCTTGAAACTCTACCCAATGCTATGTTCAAGGTTGAGTTAGAGAATAAGCATCAGCTGCTTGCACATATTTCGGGTAAGATGAGAATGCACTTTATCAAGATCCTGCCTGGTGACAAGGTTACAGTTGAAATGTCACCCTATGATCTCAGTCGGGGCAGGATTACATACCGCTATAAATAGAACCAAGGTCTCCCAAAACCATCGGGAGTAAACCCAGGAGTATTATAAGATGAAAGTCAGAGCATCTGTAAAAAAAATTTGTAAAGATTGCAAGATTATCCGCAGGAAGGGTGTTATTAGGGTGATCTGTATCACTAAACGTCATAATCAGAGGCAGGGATAGGGGGGAACAGCGTGGCAAGAATTGCAGGCGTAGACTTACCGAGAAACAAACACGTGGAGATCGCTCTAACCTATATCTACGGCATCGGCAGAACCCGATCCCAGCAGATACTTGAAAAGGTTGGGATAAATCCGACACTCAAATCTGATGCCCTGACAGAAGAGCAGGTCAACGACATCAGAAAGGTCATTGACAGTGATTTAAAGGTTGAGGGTGAATTGAGGACCCAGATTTCCATGAATATCAAGAGATTGATGGATCTGGGATGTTACCGTGGCCTTCGTCACAGGCGCTCATTGCCTTGCCGTGGCCAGCGAACCAGCACCAATGCAAGGACAAGAAAAGGTCCCAAACGAGCTGCTGTCACTAAGAAGAAGTAGGGATAATCTGGGTTAATTTTAGCCCTACCAATCAGGAGGCATTGCTAAGTAATGGCAAAAAAAACCAAAAAAACCGTTACCAAAAAACGGGTAAAGAAAAATATATCGTCTGGAGTGGTTCACATCCAGAGCACGTTTAACAACACCATTGTCACGATCACCGATGAGATTGGAAACACAGTTTCCTGGTCAAGTTCTGGTATTCAAGGCTTTAAGGGTTCGAGAAAGAGTACTCCGTTTGCGGCAAAGCTTGCCGCAGAAGATGCCGGAGCAAAGGCAATGGAGCACGGAATGAAAAATGTCAGTGTCTATGTCAAGGGTCCGGGCGCAGGTAGAGAATCAGCCCTGAGAGCCCTCCATGCCCAGGGATTCAATATCTCCTTTATAAAAGATGTTACCCCTGTTGCTCACAACGGATGTCGACCCCCGAAAAGAAGAAGGGTCTGATCGTTCGTTTATTTCCGATCCCCGGGCCCGGTAACAGGCCCCTGGGGATAGTGTGAAAAGATTTTTAAAGGAGGAAGACGTTGTCACGTTATAGAGGATCTGTCTGCCGTCAGTGCAGACGCGAAAATATGAAACTGTTTTTAAAGGGTGATCGCTGCTTTTCAGACAAGTGCAGTTTTGACAGAAGGGGCTATCCCCCGGGCCAGCACGGTCAAAGGCGCATGAAGCATTCCGATTACGGCATTCAGCTGCGTGAAAAGCAGAAGGTGAGACGAATTTATGGAATTGGTGAAAAACAGTTCCGTCTCATCTTTGCCAGGGCCGACGCCGAAAAGGGCATAACCGGTGAAATCCTGTTGAGTCTGCTCGAGCGCCGCCTCGACAATGTTGTCTTCAGGCTTGGTTTTACAAGCAGCAGGACCCAGGGGCGTCATTTTGTCCGGCACAACCATTTTACCGTGAACGGTAAAAAGGTCAACATTCCCTCGTATCTTATCAAGGGTGGGGATGTGATTGAGCTCAAGGAAAAAAGCAAAAAAGTCCAGGTCATTACAGATTCTCTGGATACGGTTGTCCGCAGGGGCGTTCCCCAGTGGTTAGAGCTCGACAAGGACGGTTTTAAAGGCGTTGTAAAGGGGATACCTGCCAGGGAGGATATCACTATGCCCATACAGGAACAGCTGATCGTAGAGCTTTACTCCAAATAACGGTGGATGAAGTTTGGCCGTAAGATTATACCAGGAGATAAACAATGTCATCAGATGAACTTGTATATATGAACTGGCGTGAGATGATCATGCCCGAAAAGGTTGCACTCACCACAACCTCCACATACGGCAAATTTGTATGTGAGCCCCTTGAAAAAGGGTATGGAATTACAATCGGTAATTCCCTCAGAAGAATTATCCTCTCTTCACTTTACGGGGCAGCCATTGTTTCTGTTAAATTCAGCGAAGCTCTCCATGAGTACAGCGTGATTTCAGATGTGAGGGAGGATGTTTCTGAAATCATCATGAACCTTAAAGAGGTCAAGCTTAAGCTTGATACTCCTGGAGACAAGGTTCTGACGATCAATGTCAAGGGTGAAAAGGTGGTCACGGCTGCCGATATTGTAAGCAAGGACGGCAGGGTCGAAATTCTTAACCCGGAGCAGCATATTGCAACTGTTTCCAAGGGCGGCGAATTGATGATGACCATGCTTGTTAAAACAGGAAAAGGCTATGCCCTGGCAGCTGCCAACAAGGATCCTGAAGCACCTGTTGGAACTATACCCATTGACAGTATCTTTACACCGATAAAGCGGGTCAAGTATGTTGTGGGTGCCTCCAGGATAGGTCAGAAAACCGATTATGACAAGCTTACCATGGAAATCTGGACCGATGGCAGTGTCACTCCTGAAGATTCTGTTGCATATGCGGCTAAAATTCTGAAAGAGCAGATGAATCCTTTTATCAACTTTGATGAGGATATCGAGCCTGAGCAGGTTGAAAAGGAACACGACGGGGCAGCCAGGAGTTTCAACGAAAACCTGTACCGAAGTGTGGATGAGCTGGAGCTGTCAGTAAGAAGCTCAAATTGCCTTAAAAACGCTCAGATTCTCAAGATCTATCAGCTTGTTCAGAAAACAGACAATGAAATGCTCAAAACTAAAAACTTCGGAAGAAAATCCTTAAATGAGATCAAAGAGGTACTCTCTTCCATGGATTTAACCCTGGGCATGGATCTGGAAGGATTTGAACCTCCCGAAGAGGATCAAATTAAGGAAGGAGAATAAAATTCCCCATGAGACATAGAAAATCAGGTGCGAAATTAAACCGCACATCAAGCCACAGAAAGGCCATGTTCAGAAATATGGTCACTTCTCTTTTTAAGCACAGCAGCATCAAGACAACCGAGGCCAAGGCCAAAGAACTCAGAAAACTCGCAGACAAGATGGTAACCCTTGCAAAAAAAGGTGATCTTCATGCCCGGCGTCAGGCCTTTTCCATAATCAGAGAAAAGGATGTCGTGCATCAGCTTTTTAATGATGCAGCGTCAAAGTTTTCCTCAAGACAGGGCGGTTACACAAGAATCACCAAACTCGGGCTAAGATCCGGTGATGCAGCCCCCATGACCACCATCGAACTGATTTGTGATGATGTTTAAAAACCAGGGGCAATGATCTACCTTTTATCCCCTTGATCGATCACATACCATGAATAAAAAAAGACCCTGGCAGGAAAGTTTCCCTGTCAGGGTCTTTTTTTGCAAGAAATTTTCTCTGAACCATGAACCATTTAAGGTGAACTTGTTAACCAAGGCTACAGGTGCGCCCTACCCAGCCTGGAATGCCAAGGATCCCAGATGATTATAACGGGTGGCTCGTATTATGACAAAGGCATTTTTTCTTTGCGTTTTTGGATTGATACAGGCGTTGATCTGCGAGCTTTAAAAGATTAGAGTACGTCTTTATCTTCAGACTTTCAATTGACGCAGTTCCCCAGGAAAATTTTATGGCGTGATTTTCTTGATTGATCCTCAGCGGTTGGTCAACCAGCAGGGTTTCGAGCCTTTGTATATATCTTCCAGCTTCTTTGCCTGTTGTTGAAGGCAGGATCACGACAAATTCGTCGCCTGCAAATCTTGCTACGATGTCGGTTGTTCTTTTTGCATTTTCAAGTTTTTCGGCAAAATAGACCAGGGTTTTGTCCCCCTGATCATGGCCAAAGGCGTCATTGATAGCCTTAAAATGGTCAAGGTCAAGGAAAACAACAGACAGGGGAGAATCATAACGCATTGAGCGTTGAAACTCACGCTCCAGAATGGTTTCCATTACCCTTCGGTTTAAAAGGCCCGTGAGGACATCGTGGAAAGCCAGGGTCCTGAGTTGCTCATGGGCCGCAACGTTGGACAGGCAAAGGGAGATCTTCAAGGCAAGACGGGCCAGAAGATCGGTATCGATTCCCGGCATGAAACGGTCCCGGGAGTGATCTCCCTGGTTCAAGCTTCCAATGGTGATCCCGTCAAGAAAGATAGGCGCTATGGCAATTGAGCCTAATTTATAGCTTGATTCTGGTGGAAGCAGGGGGGCAAAACGTTCCAGATTCTGATTGGCAAGAAGGGGCTGTCTGCGGTGGCCGACCAGGGCAAGAAAGTCTTTCTGTGGTAAAAAACCGGTGCTTGACTTTAAAATCGTTGAATCTTCCATTGCCAGGATCTGACAGGCAATTTTACTCTCCTGAACTATAGATATCCAGACGTGGGGAATCAGAAAGGTTTGACTGATCTTGGTTAAAAGCTGTTCGAAAAAATCCCGAAAGTTCAGGACGGTGAGGACGCTTGTTTCTATGTAATGGAATTTTTTAGCGACCTGCTCGTTGGCCTCAAGCTGTGCAAGAATAGTCTCTGGAATATTCATAACCTCGGTCTGCCGATATAATCAACCTCCAATGGAAAACATCTGACTCTCTATTCTCTTTGACTTGTCCGTTCCCAGGTTGTGTGATTTTGGTTTGTTCTGGATGCTTTTCAGGATTATAGTTTCAAGTTCCCGGTCGCTTGCACCTTTTCTCATGGGGGTAAGTATATCATACTCAAGGTTGTTGAGAAGACAGGGTCTGAGGGTCCCGGTTGAGGTGAGTCTCAGGCGGTTGCATTCATGGCAGAAATGGGAACTCACAGGCGAGATAAACCCTATTTCGCCCGGGGAACCGGGCAGTTTAAACCGCCTTGCAGGTCCGTCATTCATGTCTCGTTCAACTGAGATCAGCTGCCCAAAGGCATGTTCGATCCGACGTTTTATTTCGGGGATCAGAATCTGCTGTTCTGAGTCCACATCGGCATTGCCCATGGGCATGTATTCGATAAATCTTACATGGACGGGATACTTGAGACTCAATTCTGCCAGGGCCTCGATTTCGTCGTCGTTGACTCCCCGCATTACCACGGTATTGAGCTTGATCGGTGAGAATCCCTGGTCCATTGCAGCCATGATTCCCTTCCGAACCTGGTGGAACAGGTCTTTGCCCGTGATCTGTCTGAATCGGTTGGGAACGAGAGTATCCAGACTTATATTGATCCGTTTGAGCCCGGAAGCCTTTAATGCCCGGGCATTTTTTTCAAGGAGAATCCCGTTTGTTGTGATCGACAGATCCTGGATCTCGGGCATTTCCGCTATGCTTTGGATGAAATCCACAATTCCCTTTCTAACAAGGGGCTCACCTCCGGTGACCCGCACCTTGGTGATGCCAAGTCGGCAGGAGATCCTGACGATCTTCAGGATCTCCTCATAGCGCGCAATATCCCTGTGGGTGAGCAGGGAGATCTGATCCTTGGGTACGCAATAGCAACAGGCAAGGTTACACCGGTCTGTGACCGAAATACGAAGGTAGTTTACCTTGGAGGTGAAGTTCATTGAGCGGTCCTTTGACTCTTCTTGACATGGGCTACAATGGCAGAGACAAGACCTGGAATGGTGAAGTCCGTTGCAACAATGTCCGGGGTTATTCCAAGGTCGGCTGCCGTGTCTGCGGTGATCGGTCCGATGCAGGCGGCAATGATCCCGGGTTCTAATTTCAGGAGTCCTGTTTCGTCGATAAGGCGCTTAAAGTTCCTGACCGTTGAAGAACTCGTAAAGGTAACCATGTCCACCTTGGATTCGGCAAGGAGCCTTGCAAGGATTGCCTCGTCAAGGTGTTCGTCGATGGTCTCGTAGGCCGTTACCTCAGTTACCTGGGCCCCCATTTTGTCAAGCTCTTCAGGAAGGATGGTTCTGGCCTGTTTTGCCCTTGGCAGAAGAATCCGCTTTCCCTTGATCTGAACCCGGGCGAATGCCTCCACAACCGATTCAGCCACGTAGGTGCTTGGAAGGATATCTGAAACAATACCGTGAAGCCTGAGTTCGGCTTTGGTTGCAGGGCCGATGGAGGCAAATTTAAGGTGTCCCAGGGCCCTTACATCCATGTCTGCATTGTACAGGGTGGTAAAAAAATGTTTTACCCCGTTCACAGAGGTGAATACCACCCAGTCAAAATCGTCCAGGTTGTTAACGGCATTGATCAGGGGCGCAGAATCCCGGGGGGGAATTACCTTTATGGAGGGGATTTCAATGCACCGGGCCCCAAGGATGGTCAGCTGTTCCACAAGTTCGCTTGCCTGGACTCTTGCCCTTGTCACCACTATGGTCTTCCCAAGGAGCGGCCTTGATTCAAACCAGCTCATCTTTTCCCTCAGCGCAACTACGCTGCCCACCACAATAATGGCTGGTGATTTTAACCCCGCCCTTTTTACATCATCCACAATGGTGTCAAGGGTCCCTGTTACCGTCTCCTGGAGGGCGGTGGTTCCCCAGCGGATCAGGGCCACAGGTGTAGTGCCTGCCTTGCCTGCCGCAATGAGGTTGCCTGTGATGCTGGAAAGATTTTTAACCCCCATGAGAAAGACCAGGGTGGAGTTGCTTTTGGCAAGACACTCCCACTGAATGCTGCTCTCCTGTTTGAGGGGGTCCTCATGGCCGGTGATGATGGAGACTGAGGATGCGTGTTCCCTGTGGGTCAGGGGGATGCCGGCATAGGCCGGGGCTGCAATTGCCGAAGTTACGCCCGGGACGATTTCAAATTCCACCCCTGCATCGATCAGGACCTCTGCCTCTTCGCCACCCCGGCCAAAGATAAAGGGGTCCCCTCCCTTGAGCCTTGCAACTGTTTTTCCCTGTTTGCCAAGGTCAGCAAGAAGTTTGCTGATCTCATCCTGGGTCAGGGTATGGTCTCCGCCCTTTTTCCCCACGTAGATGATTTCGGCATCAGGCCTTGCGTATTTCAAAAGTGCCGGGGCTGCAAGGTAGTCGTATACGACCGCATCGGCAAGCCCGATGGTTTCCATGCCCTTGATGGTTAACAATCCCGGATCTCCCGGGCCTGCACCGATCAGATATACTTTGCCTCTTTTTTTAGCTGTCACCTGTGTAAATTCTCCAAAAGTTTGTCGGCTCCCCTTAAAAGAAGGGCCTCGGCAAGGTCGATCCCTGCCTGTTGGGGGTCGTTGGCTGTGCACGAGATCGACTCTTTGAGTATTGTTCCGCCGTCCTCAGAGGCGACAAGCCCCGTAAGCGTCACCCGGCGGTCGGCGAGTCTTCCAAAGCAGGCAACCGGGATGTGGCAGCTTCCTTCCAGGCGTCTTAAAAAGGCGCGTTCACCTGCTATAACCGTGTGTGTCTCCCCATGGTTGAGGGCCTGAAGTATGGGGGCAATTTCCTCATCGTCCTCCCTTGATTGGATGCACAGGGCACCCTGGCCAACGGCGGGCAGCATGATTGTCTCGTCAAAGTACTGGGTAATAACCTCCTTCATGCCAAGACGGATCAGACCGGCTGCGGCAAGGAGGGTTGCGTCAAATTCGCCTGCGGCAACTTTTTTGAGCCTTGTTTCAAGGTTGCCCCGTATGGAGGCTGTCTCAATGTCAGGCCTGGCATGTTTGATCTGGGAGGCCCTTCTCAGGCTGCTGGTCCCGATCCTTGCCCCTTTTGGAAGCTCGTCAAGGGTGAGGTTGTTGTTTGAGATGAGAACGTCAAAGGGGTTTTCCCTTTCAGGAACTGCACCAATTACAAGGCCCGGAGGCATCTCCCCCGGCATGTCCTTCATGCTGTGAACGGCGAGATCAATGGACGATTCAAGCAGAGCCTTTTCTATTTCCTTGACAAACAACCCCTTGCCACCCACCATGGAGAGGGGCCGGTCAACGATCATGTCGCCGGTTGTCTTGATGACCGTGATCTCCACTGAAACAAGTGGAAATAACCGTTCGATTTCAGCCTTTACATGGTTGGCCTGCCACAGGGCCAGCTTGCTTCCCCGGGTTCCAATTTTGATTGTTTTTTCCATGGCTTAACTGCTGGTGCATGAGGAGCAGCTGGTTGCGGCGCATCCGCTGCACGCAGATGCGGAAGAAGCGGTCACAGCGGGCTGACCGGAAGAATCAATGGATTTCGAGACAAAACCGCACTTGGAGATCAGTCTTGCCAGGTCAAGGCTCTTGCACGACGGGCAGGCGGGTTTGTCACCCCCAAGGACTAAAGTCTCAAAGCAGTTGTCACAATTGTTGCATTTGTACTCATATATTGGCATATTTTAACCTCGATTTTCCTAATGTTATTCTTAATAAAATAAATTACTATACAGGTTTTATCCCTGCTTTGCAAGACAGGGAAAACCCCTGCCACGGTGAATTCATTCTAACCTTCATCCTATTTGTTTCAGGCCTTTAAGCCCGCCAAATTATTTTACCACGAAGAAGCCCTTACTTCGTGGCCTTAGTGCTCTTCGTGGTTTAAAAAAAATCAAATCAATGTAGTTTTATCCAATGTTGATGATAACCGTTTAAATTTATTTTGTAATTTATCAAGAACGAGGTTGCCCTGAAACCCCTGCAGTAGTTCGAATTTTATTTTTTATGTTCAACAAGGGGATACCGACTGTCGCCCCCCGCGTTGACCCCTGAAAAATTAGCGGACGGTCAGTATCATTGTACAGATTGTTTTTTTTAATTCAGGGAGATTGTTTTGGCATATATCAAAGATGATTTCATGGTCTACCTTTTCATAATGGTGGGAAATGATATCTCTAAATCTCATGATATTGCGCCAATTGATTTTCGGGTAGTTTTCCAACAATGTTGGGTTCCCCTTATGAACCTTTTTCAGCAGTTCCCCAATAACTTGAAGTGTCATTGCAACTGAGTCAAGAATCAATACACCGTATTCACTTGATACGAGATCATCTGGGGCGTTTATTCCAGAAAAACGCTTTGTGATGACATCAATGGCTTCTGAAATGAGGTTCAGGTTCTCCAAGAGAATTTCTTCAGGCATAAATGATCTCTTTTTCAATTCGTTTTAAAAAATGACTTTCAGCTCTGTTTCGTTTTCTTACAATTTCAATTTTTTTATTAAACCTGTTTTCCATGTGAATCTGAACGCTTGCCAGCCACTCGAAACGAGGTTCAATAAACTCAACAAGCAGATCAATGTCGCTGTCTGAGGTCTGTTGGTCCTTTGCATATGAGCCGAACAAACCTATATTGACAACTCCAAAGTTTTCACTGAGAAATTTCTTATCGGCCTTGATCCGAAATAGGATTTCTTCTTTAGACAATGTTGTTTTTTGATTTTCCAAGGATCTGCTGCTCCAAGTGGTGTTGATTTGTATCTGCTATCCTACTCTGAAACAGTAATTCTATCAATAACTTTCAACCTGTGCCGACCATTCACAACCCAACACCCATTACCTACTGCCTACTGTCTTTCAATAACCCCGGCAGCAATAAGGGGGATCAAAAGCTCATGGTGGCCGACGATGCTGTAGCCCTTGCCTCCCTTGAGGGTGGGGCGGTTGACCACGTTGGTCATGGGGCGGTAGTGGCGGATGAAATCAAGGTTCACCGTGGTGAAGTTTTCCGGGGTGTGCCCGAGGTTTCTGGCAACGGTAAGGGCCTTGAGAAAAACCTCGGGTAAAATCACGGCCGATCCTGCATTGATAAATACCCCATGCTCAAGGTTTGCCACCATTGCGGCAAAGATTCTGAAGTCAAGGTGGGAGGCGGCACCGCAGGCTGCGGGATCAAATGCCGGATGCATGTGAATGATGTCGGTCCCGATTGCAACATGTACGGTGACTGGGATGCCAAGGCGGGCACCGGCTGCCGTCAGGCTTTGATCTCTGAAGGGCATTTTTTCGTTGTTGATGAGATCACCCACGGCCCTGCCAAGTCCCTTGCCCTGTTCGGCCGCCTCTCGTATGGCTCGGCCAAGGAGGACAGACGTCTCTTCGGCCATGCCGAATCCGCCGTCTCCGATGGCTGCGGCAACATCCTCCGAGGTTTTTCCGGTCAAAGCAACCTCAAGGTCGTGGATAATCCCGGCCCCGTTCATGGCGAGCATGGAGATGAGTCCCCGTTCCATGAGGTCGATGAGGATGGGGTTGAGGCCCACCTTGATTACATGGGCACCCATGGCAAGGCAGATGGGTGCGGTCTTCTTTTTTGCAAGGGCCAGGGCATCAATGACTTGAATAAGATCTCTGCCGGCAAGAATGGATGGAAGGGTGGTGAGAAATTGGGCAAAACTGCCGCCAGAAACCCATGGTTTAGAAAAATCATCCTGGCTTACCTTGCTCTTTCTGTCCATGACGCTGTAGGTGGTTATACCGGTGAAGTCTAGAGGTGTTATGGGGTTAACCGGGATAGTCATTGAAGAGCCTCCTTTCCGTCAAGTCGCATAGAATATGGGCAAGGGTGATATGGGTCTCCTGGATTCTTGCGGTGGATGTCGAATCAACGGCAAAGGGAAAATTCGACAGATCTTTGAGAAGCCCCAGGGGGCCGGACAGGCCCATGATGGCTATCCCCATGGGGATTGCCGTCTGCACCGCCTTGATCACGTTGGGCGAATTCCCGCTGGTGGATATGGCCATGGCGATGTCCCCCGGCCTGCCAAGGGCCTGGATCTGCTTTGCAAAAATGTCCTCAAACGAGTAGTCATTGCCGATGCTTGTGATGATCGAGGTGTCGCAGGTCAGGGCCAGGGCTGCAAGGGGAGGGCGCTCCATCTGGAAACGGTTGACAAATTCTGCCGCAATGTGCTGGGCATCGGCGGCAGAACCTCCATTGCCGAAAATAAGGAGCTTGTTGCCTTTTTCCAGGGCAATGGAAAGGGCCAAGGCGGCCTCTTCAATGAGGTCTGTGTGGGTCGAGATGAACCGTTTTTTTACAAACAGGCTCTGTTCAAGCGTATCAAGTATGTGTTGTTTCATCGTGTCTCCAGGGTGGTTCAGGTCCATTTCAGGCAATTTTCTTTTTCTTGGTCTTTCTGGTCATATTAAGGGTTTCCTCCCGGGGCAGGGTCTGGGTCTTTTGAAAAAGGGAGGGGTTGGCCCCAGGCGTTTTTTCGGCCATGGCAAAAGCCATCTGGGCCAACTCTTTCTGCCCTGTCTCAAGGTAGAGATTCCCAAGGCGTGAGTGAAAAAGGGGTGTGTCCGGATCAATCCGTATGCTCTCCTCTGCAAGGGTGATGGCGATCTGGAGGTTTTTATTCGTTAGATAAAAGGCGTGGGCAAGGCCGGACAGGGACACGGCATCCATGGGGTTTAACTTGATGGCCTGTTTGAATTCACCAATGGATTTGTCAATGGGGCTGGCGATTGTTTCGGTTTCAAGATAGTACTCGCCAAGGAGTCGATAGGGAAGACCCGCACAGGTGTTTAATTCCTTTGCCCGGGTAAGATGGGGCAGGGCCGCATCGAGCCTGCCCTCTTTCAGGTACAGGTTTCCCGTTGTCAACTCGATTTCAAAGATCGAACTGTCTATCTGGCTTGCCTTTTCCAGGTAAAAAAGTGCCTGGTCATCCTGCTCAAGGATGTTGCACACAATCCCCAGATTGTATACTACCATCACCTCTGTCGGGTCTTTTAAAAGCGCTGTTTCAAATGTCTTTTTTGCCTGTTCAGGATCATTGTTCATGGCGTGGCAGACCCCCAGGCTGTTCATCAGGTTGGTATTCTCCGGATTAATGGTGATTCCCCGCCGGTACTCCTGGGCTGCCTCGTCCATGAACCCCAGTTGGTAGAGCCTGTCTCCGCTGATGTTGAGCGAGATGTCTCCAAAGGCTACTTTGCTTCCAGGTCCCAGAAAGGCTGCGTGGTCTACGGCCCTGACGGCATTGTAAAAGGTCTCTTTCCTTGAAAAATCCATGAACGGGAAAACAGCTGTCCCAACAATGGGGTCAGATTCTCCCCCGGAACAGCATGCCTCTCGGATTCTGGAAAGAATCGGATCGAGGTGGTCTTGGTTCCAGAGAGTTATAACAATATAGCGGTGGTCGATTTTCTGTATCACTCCCTGATCCGGCATCAGGTATGACGTCAGGTCCGATATCTGATCTGGAAGCTCGTCCGGTATCTGACCTGCTTTTTTGTTAACCCCATGCTCTAAGTTTAAATCTGAATCAGCAGGGGGCAGGGCGCAAGGGGCTGTTTTCACAAGAAGGTTTACCACGGTGCAGACAAATGTGTTGCCGGGAATGTCACTTTTTTCAAGTCTGTCCGTAAAATCTTCCATCCATGGTTTCTGGGATCTGATCCTGTCCGAAAGATACTCGTCGGGCATAGGATCGGTTTGTTCCTCAGGTTCGGAGTCAAACTTTAGAAAATTGATCTCCTTTGACAGAAAGGCTCTTTCCATTTTGACGGGGGAATTTTTTTTTGTCATTCGCATGTCTCGATCAGGATGGTGCACAGGGTATCGATAACGGTTTGTGCCTCACCCCTTTGTAATGTTCTCGGGTCAATGATGAATCTACCGGTGTCAATTCTGCCGATGATGGCCGGGGTTGCCATGCGCATCCTTTTCTCCAGTTGGGCAACCGACATGGTAAGCGGGGTTACGGCGATGCATCGGCTTGGCAGGGCAAGCTCTGGAAAGGCACCACCGCCCGTTCTGGATGCAAGGTCCGCAAAATCCACAACAGCCCTCGATTGGAGTCGCTCTTTTATCTCGGCGAGTATGGGTTCTGCAAGCTTTACGGTTTGATTAAAATCCAGGGTAAGCATTCTAAGGGTGGGGATGTTTTTAACGGCACCAGCCTCATCCCTGTAAAGTCTGAGGGTTGATTCAAGGGCGGCAAGGGTGAGCTTGTCAATGCGCAATGCCCGTGTAAGGGGGTTGGCCCGGATCTCTTCGATGGTCGATGGTTCACCGAGTATGATGCCTGCCTGGGGAGCGCCAAGGAGTTTGTCGCCGCTGAAGGTAACAATTTGGCTGCCAGCGGCCACTGCATCCTGAACCGTTGGTTCCTTGGGAAGCCCGTATTTTGAAAAGTCGATCAGGGAGCCGGAACCTAGATCCTCCATGACCTTTATCCCCCGTTGTTCGCCAAGGGTTGCAAGTTCTGAGGTGGATACGCTTTTGGTGAACCCCTCTATCCTGTAGTTGCTCGTGTGAACCTTGAGCAGCAAAGATGTCTGTTCGGTGATTGCGGACTCATAGTCTCGCAGATGAGTCCGGTTGGTGGTTCCCACCTCCCTTAAAATGGCCCCGCTCTTAGTCATGACATCGGGGATCCTGAATGAACCGCCGATCTCGACCAGCTCTCCCCTTGAAACGATGACCTCCCGGCCCTGTGCAAGTGTGTCAAGGCAGAGCAGAACCGCACCTGCATTGTTGTTGACGACCATGGCGGCTTTGGCCCCGGTGAGTTCGCACAGTATGCTTTCCACAGCTGAATAGCGAATGCCCCTCTTGCCTGTGGCAATGTTGAATTCAAGGTTTGAATAGCCGGATGCTATCTCCTGGATGTTTTCAAGGGCCTCGTTGCAAAGAATCGACCGGCCAAGGTTGGTGTGGAGAACCACTCCGGTTGCGTTGATTGTGGAAACAAGTCTGGGGCGCATGGCTTTGGTTGCTGTGGCAACGGCCCTGACAAGGCACTCACCGGGTGTAATGGCCGGGGTTTCGCCCGCAAGGATGCCGGCTCTCAGGTCAGTAAGGGTGTCTCGCAGGGCCGATTTGAGAACCTTTGCGGGGAGATCATGGGCTGTGGAGTCTGTTTCGGCAAGGGTCAGAAGAGAGTCGACCCCGGGAAGTCGTCGAAGAAGATCCTGTTTGTCTATAGATTTCATGGTTGGGTCCTTTTACCTGACCTGGAAGCTTCCTGCATAAATATGCCCTTTTCTAAATAATCTAATCCACATGTCCTTACCGACACAACGAAGCATGAAACTTGAATTAGGAGTGAACTTTGTTTCCTGTATCTTGCTTCAAGTTTCTTGAATGGTACAGGGTGGGAAATAGTGTCATTCCGCCCCCTTTGGTTATCCTGCCCGGAACCGCAAAACGTCGGGGGTCGCTTTGACCCTTCTTAATACTTTTGACCCTTTGGTTTTGAACGTTCCGGGCAGGATAACCAAAGGGGGCTCTAAAGTCGAGACTCGCACAGTGATTTTTCGGCGGAAGTTTCATATAACCGGCACGGCCGGAGCGAGGGAGGCATCCAGCCACAACGAACATGGAAACTCCTCCAATAACAACGCTTCGGTGGGAGTTTCCTATAAACCGGCACGGCCGGAGCGAGAGATGGCATCCGGCCACAACGAATATTGAAACTCCGCTACCTATGGCGCTTCGAAGCGAGTTTCATATAAAAAACCCCCATGACAGACTATCCTGTCACAACAAATAATGAAAAAGCAGTTGCTGTTAATCCCCAGTACCCAATACCCAGCATCCAACTCCCAACGGTCTTCAGACGACAATAGTATTGACCGGACGAACTTTATTTAATACCATTGATACAGGCAGATTTTCAAGTCCAAAGGAGCTTTTAATGAAAAAAGGAAACCAGCGTATCATCTTTGCCCTTGATGTAGATTCAGCAGCCGAGGCAGAAGAACTCGTTCTTCTGCTCGATCAAAAGGTGGGCATGTTCAAGATCGGTCTTGAGCTTTTTATCGACCAGGGGCCATCCATAGTCTCAAGAATAAGGGCCTTGAGTCGTGCAGGCATATTTCTTGACCTCAAGCTCCACGACATCTCGGCAACCGTCAGGAAGGCCATGGCAAGTGCCGTAAGGACAGGGGCGGATCTTGTGACCGTTCATGCCTCATCCTCCCGGAAAATGCTCGAAATGGCCGTTCAGGGTGGCATGGCAAAGACTCGGGTGCTTGGTGTCACTCTCCTTACCGACAATGATGCCTCCGTGGTCAAAGCCTGCGGGTTCAGGGACGAGTTTGTAGACCATACCGACCGGCTGGTCCTGCAACGGGCGGAATTTGCCCATCGAGCAGGATGTGCCGGAGTAGTCTGTTCCGGGCAGGAGGCGGCTTTGGTAAAGAGAGCCTTTGGTGGTGAGTTCCTTGCGGTTACCCCCGGAATCCGGCCCGCCTGGTCAACGGTTGAAAATGATGACCAGGAGCGGATCACGACCCCTGCCATGGCCATCGGGCAGGGGGCGGATTTTATTGTGGTAGGCCGTCCCATCCGCACGGCATCCGATCCCGGTGCTGCAGCCGACTTGATAGCAGAAGAAATAGAGGAGGCCCTGGTCCTCCGAAATATATGATTTTGGTTTTGTACCAGAGGCGACAGTCGGTATCCACACCATGCCGATTTAAAACTGTGGAAGTCTCGACATTATAGCCCCCTTTGGTTATCCTGACCGGAACATTCAAAACCAAAGGGGGCAAGAAACTTGAAACTGGAGACAAGAAACAAGGGGTTCTCTGTTCAAGTTTCGATATTCGTTGTGGCCAAATACCTCTTGCGCCCCGGTTGCGCCGTTTTTTATAAGAAACTCCCACCGAAGCGTTGTTATTGGAGGAGTTTCCATGTTCGTTGTGGCTGGATGCCTCCCTCGCTCCGGCCGTGCCGGTTTTTATATGAAACACCCCCCTAATTAAAGGTAATAGTGTCCCGTTGGTTTTTTGGTTCTTTTTTTCCCAAATAACACTTTAATTGTCGGTACAAATTGAAAGTTATAAATCGATATAAATTTTTCC
>Ga0265295_1000159_pt1 | contig 139535 bp, 120 predicted proteins | sample Munlansysbiofilm_FD_192503 | JGI IMG/M metagenome (GOLD analysis project Ga0265295, IMG submission 192503) | Leachate microbial communities from a municipal landfill in Southern Ontario, Canada - Methane capture system biofilm | ecosystem: Engineered > Solid waste > Landfill > Unclassified ... | reverse complement strand
CGAAAAGCAGAACTATATCTTTTCTCTTCCCGTGTCAACACTTTTTTTCATTTCTTTTTTCAAGTGCCTTGCTTGATTTTTCTTTTTCTCTTAAAGAACTTTTCCTTGAGCAAATCATTTTCGCTCAAGGACAAAAGCTAACTTATAAAATTTTAAATTTTATGTCAAACACTTTTTTAATTTTTTTCTAATTATTTTAAAATTATTTTATGATAGCGCTTTTTGCCGGCTCTCAAAACAGACTCTGAGACTACAAAATCATTAAGAGTAACCACATAATCAACGGCATCTATCCTGGTTTCATTAATATATGCACCACCCTGCTGTATCAGACGACGTGCATCACTTGTGCTTTTACATAGCCCTGCTTCCTTAAACAGGTCAAGAACACCCACACCGTCTTCAAATTGCTGTTTGGAAAGAACAGAAGAAGGAACAGAATCACCATCAGCATTAACACGGACTCTTGAAATACAACTAGAAGGAAGAAGATCCTTTGGTATTTCCCTTGCACCAAACATTGCAACAGAAGATTCATAAGCCTTAACAGCTTCATCTCTTCCATGTGCCAAAGAAGTTGCTTCAAAGGCTAAAATTGACTTGGCAGAATTAAGATCACTACCTTTTAATTTTTTAACATCCTCTATTTCTTCCACAGGTAAAAAGGTAAAAAGAGACAAAAACCTTGCAACATCATCATCTTCTGTATTAACCCAGAACTGATAATAATCATATGGAGAAGTTCTATTTGCATCAAGCCATACTGCACCTTTTTCAGTTTTACCCATTTTGGTGCCACTACTGTTTGTAATCAAAGGGAATGTAAGTCCAAACGCTTCTTTTTGCCTGGTTCTTCGAATAAGGTCAATACCAGCTACAATGTTTCCCCACTGATCGCTGCCACCCATTTGAAGAAAACAATTTTCTTTTTCTGATAAAACTTTAAAATCATAGGCCTGCATAATGGTATAATTAAATTCAATAAAACTTAAACCTGATTCTGATTCAAATCTTGATTTATAACTTTCCATTTTTATCATACGATTAATACTGAAAAATTTTCCAATATCACGCAAAAATTCAATATATTTTATACCTAGAAGCCAGTCGGCATTGTCGACCATTTTTGCTTTTCCATCACTAAAATCTATAAAATTTGATAGCTGATTTTTTATGGCATTTTTATTAAATTCGACTGTCTCGACTGTGAGCATATTTCTCATTTCAGTTTTACCGCTTGGATCACCTATCATTCCGGTTCCTCCACCAACAAGAGCTATGGGCCTGTGACCTGCTCTTTGCATATGTGCAAGAGACATTATCGGAACAAGGCTTCCAACGTGGAGACTTGAAGCGGTTGGGTCGAAACCTATATAACATGATTGTGGAGATGAAAGATATTCATAAAGGCCTTCCTCATTTGTAAAAGTATCAACAAAACCCCTTTTTTTAAATTCATCAATTACATTCATGCTTAATATCTCCACTTCTTATTGTTAAAACAAATCTTGTCCTGCAGCTAAACTGCAGGACAAGCATTAGATTAATTTTTTATTTTTATTGTCTAAAAAAGTAAGTAATTTATGACAAGCAAATGTTTCAAGTCAAGCTTTAATCAGTAAATTTTTATTTATTAGCATATCCAACAGCTCTTAGTTCCCTTATAACAGTCACTTTAATCTGCCCCGGGAAAGTAAGCTGTTCTTCAACAGCCTTAGCAATATCCTGGCTTAAAACAACAGCTTCGTCATCTGAAACTTTGGAACTTTCAACTATGACCCTGAGTTCACGTCCTGCCTGGATTGCATATGAACCTGAAACACCGTTAAAACCGCAAGCAATATTTTCAAGATCTTCGAGCCTTTTTACATAATTTTCTAAAAGTTCCTTTCTTGCTCCAGGCCTTGCCCCAGAAAGGGAGTCAGCCGACTGAACTAGAAGATCATATACAGTTTCCGGTGGAACATCCTCGTGATGTGCAGCTATTGCCTGAACAACGGCTTCAGACTCACCATACTTTGCAGCAATTTTTGCACCGATAAGTGCATGAGGGCCTTCTACTTCGTGATCTATGGCTTTACCAATATCGTGCAATAAACCCATTCTTCTGGCAAGTTTAACATCTAGCCCAAGCTCTGCAGCCATTATTCCGCACAAAAAGCCTACTTCTATTGAATGCTGAAGCATATTTTGTGCATAACTTGTCCTGAATTTAAGACGGCCAATAACCATAATCAATTCAGGGTCTATTCCGTGCACTCCAAGGTCAAAGGCTGCCTGTTCACCTGCTTCTTTTATTGTCTTGTCAACTTCTTCTTCAACCGAAACAACAATTTCTTCTATCCTGGCAGGATGAATTCTTCCATCTGCAATAAGCTTTGTAAGTGCTATTCTTGCAACTTCTCTTCTAACAGGGTTAAATCCTGAAAGAATAACAGCTTCTGGAGTATCATCTATAATAAGATCTATTCCAGTTGCAGCTTCAAGAGCTCTGATATTTCTGCCTTCCCTTCCAATAATTCTTCCCTTCATATCATCATTTGGCAATTCTACAACAGAAACTGTTCTTTCTGCTACATAGTCACCGGAATATCTTTGGATGGCAGTTGCAATAATTTTCCTAGCTTCTTTTTCTGCCTGTTCCTGTGCCTCTGAAGTTATTCTTTTAACAAGTTTTGCACCTTCATATCTTGCATCCTGCTCCATTTCTTTTAAAAGAATACCTTTAGCCTCTTCTTTTGTAAGGCCTGAAATCTTTTCTAGCTGAGACTGCTGTTCTTCAATAAGTCTTTCAAGTTTGATTTCTTCCTCTAAAACCTTTTTTTCTCTTTTTTCAATTTCCTTTGAAAAATTAACAATTTTACTGTCTCTTTCATCAAGAAGCTTTTCTTTTTTTTCTAAATTTTCCTCTTTCTGAATAAGCCTTTTCTCCTGAAGCCTTAATTCAGAACGCATTTCTTGAGTTTCTGCATCAAACTCACTTTTCATTTTAAAAAGGCGGTCTTTTGCCTCAATTTGTGCCTCTTTTTGAAGATTGTCTGCCTTTTGTCTTGCTTCGGCTATTATTCTCTGGGCTTCCTGCTTTGCCGCATTCAGACTGTTTTCAATAATACTGGTCTTTATCCACCAGGCTATTCCAAACCCTGCTGCAAAAGCAAAGAGAGCTGATATAATAAAATTCTCTCCCATTTTTTTATCTCTCCCCACAATATTTTAAATATCAAAATAGTTACTAAACAAAAAAACTTCACTAGATGCAAAAAAACTAGAAGCCCTTGTATTCAAAGGAGTTCATTCTAAGATAATAAGCATCTTTAAAAGTATTTATTCAGCATCTAAATACACATAGAAATCATAAATCAATTTCACTTAGTTAAATATATTAAGTGAAAATCGGTTTACAACCAATAACTTAAAAATACAAGAAATGATTTGTGAAAATGGGATATTTAAGGAAAGTATACTATAATAACAAAATGAAACCCCGCTTATGCCGTGATGATCAAACGCTGATCCTATGGATCAGTGCGGCCGTTTTAATAACCCCTTCAGGCTTTTCCTTAATTTAGGAACATGCACACCAGGATCAGTGAAAACAACCTTTCTGTAAATGTTGGGTCAGGTTTTATTATCATTTACACGTACACAGCAGGGTTTTATATTACCCTTCAATTTTCAATAAGATTTTATCAATATTTATTTTTAAATCTTTTTCAATTGTATCAAGCTCTTCATGAACTTCAAGATAATCATTTGCTATATTCATTGTTGCAAGCAACAATTTAACCAGTTTAGAAACATTATTGGCGTTTTCTCTCAGCCTTATTTCTGTTTCGTCGAGTTCCTTAAGAAAAAAATCCAATGCCTGCCTGTTTGATTTATCATTTAAATCAGCCTTAAAACTGAATTTCTCTCCAAAGACTTCTATGTTTATTATGTCATTCAAAATATATTATCTTTATGAAACGCCTTGTGCATTGAAATTGGATATTTTTTCAATTATATTGTCAATTTTAAGCTTCAACTCTTCAGCTTCTCTTGTTTTCTCAACTTCAGATTCTTCTTTTGATTTAATTAAATTTTCCAAGTCTGAAATTTTATTTTTCAATTCAAAATTTTCTTTATCCAGCACAACGCATTTATTTATAAGAGTTTCTATTTTTTCTTCCAACCTGGTAAACTGGTTAAAAACTTCTTCACTTCCCAAATCACACCTCACATACTTTAGTGTCAATATAATCTTTTTAGCTTTTCAAAGTCAAGTTATTTAAGCCATTGACAAGGCATCTGCAAATAATTGCCTTACAGATTCAAGCTCTTTTTTGCTGTTAACTCCAAGAGCCTCTTCATGATTTTTTAAGACATGATATCCTACGCTGTTTTCATTTTGTAAATAGGCAATATTTACAAGATCTGTAAGGTAATATTCTTTTTGTGCATTGTTGCAATTAATTTTTAAAAGACTTTGGACTAAAAATTCCTTTTTAAAGCAATAAATACCTGAGTTAACGAGACGAATACATCTTTGTTTTTCATCTGCATCAGCTTCTTCTACTATTTTCATAATATTGTCAAGGCTATCTTTTACAAGCCTTCCATACCCACTTGGATTATCAAGTTCCATCCCAAGTAGAGAAACATCAAAACAACCTTTCTCGTGTTCAGCAGCAAATTCTATTAATGTTTTACTTTTTATCAATGGAGTATCTCCACAAAGAATCATTATATGTTTTACATCTTCACCAAAATACTCAATTGCTGACCTAACCGCATCACCTGTTCCATTTTGCTCATTTTGAAAAGCGAAACGAACTTTTTTGCTTTTTAATACTGTTGTTTTTACATCATCTGCTTTATGTCCAACAACAATTACAATATCATCGCTCAAAATTTCTGCTGCATTACAGACTCTTACTACCATTGGAATTCCCTCAATTTCATGCAATACTTTTGGCAAATCTGATTCCATTCTTTTTCCCTTGCCAGCAGCAAGAATTACAACACACCAATTTTTGTTATACATAAAACAATTATTCTCCTTTAAAGACAGGATTTCTTTTTTCCAGAAATGCATTAACAGCTTCAAAATGATCCAATGTATTATGGCATAATGACTGTGTTAAAGCAGACTGATCTAAAACATCATTTAGATTCTTCCATTGGGTGGTCTTTAGCAATTTTTTGCAAAGCCTTATTGTAACAGGAGGTTTTTTTGCAATTTCCTCGGCCATTTTCATCGCCTCTTCCAAAACATCTGATTCACTAACGACTTTATTAACCATACCAGCAGAGAATGCTCTTTTAGCACTAATTTTTGCTCCTGTAAAAACCATTTCAGCCGCAATAGGATAATTTGATATTTTTTGAAGAAAATAAAGTCCTCCGTCACCTGAAATAAGCCCTACATTAATAAAGGCCTGAGAAAACCATGCTTTTTCAGAAGCAATTCTTAAATCACACATAAATGCAAGATCACAGCCTGCTCCAGATGCAGGCCCGTTCACAGCTGCTATGGAAGGCACTTCAAGAGAATAAAAAGCCTTTGGAATTCTTTGCACATTTTCCTGATAATTTTCAAAGAGCTCATGAGGACTTCCTGCAAACATTCCAGACTTGTCTTTCATTGAATTCAAGTCACCGCCTGCTGAAAAAACCTTGCCGTTTGCACACAAAACAGCAACTGATATAGACTTGTCTGTATTTATTTCTTTTACAGCACTTTCTAATTCAAAAATTATTTTTTCACCTGTGACAACATTGTTTTTATCAGGACGGTTTAAAGTAATTACTGCTGTCCTGTTTTTTTTTTCAAAAATTATCTCACTATACATAAGCCTCTCCTTACTATGTTGAAAAGCTTTTATCTAAAAAAAGCTGTTTGCAGTTCAAGGTTCATTAAGAATTATCCTTGCGTCAACAATATCAAAACCATCTTCCCTTAAAATAACAGGGTTAAGGTCCATTTCTCTAATCTGAGGATAGGCTTCAACTATATCTGATACAGTTACTAAAAGATTAACAAGAGCCTTTTTATCGACCTGGGGCTGTCCTCTTACTCCGTCAAGTATGGGAGAAGATTTAATTTCAGAAATCATTCTATTTGCTTCATATTTTTGAATTGGTAGAACCCTGAAAGATACATCTTTAACAACCTCAACAAGAATTCCGCCTATTCCAAACATAATTACAGGGCCGAATTGGTCATCAAATTTTGTTCCAATTATTACCTCAGTTCCGGGTCTAACCATTTCTGAAACCAAAACGCCTCGAATATCTGGTTCAAATTTATATTTTCCGGCATTTTCAATTATTTCATTAAAACCGTTTCTTATTTCATCTTCTGTTTTTAGATTGAGTTTGACTCCGCCTGCATCACTTTTATGCAAAATATCAGGGGATACAATTTTTAAAGCAACTCCAAGGGGTTTTCCCTTCGAAAAATTAACTGCTTCATCAGCTGATTTTACAACCTTTTCTGACTTGACGACTATTTTATGTTCTTTTAGCAGCTCCTTTGCCTCATGCTCAAGCAGAACATTTCTTTTATCAAGATATGCTTTTTCAATAATTTTTTCCCCTTTTTTTCTAGCCTTTGCTCCCCATTTCATAACAAAATTGGTTTTTTTATGGTAGGAATCAAGATAAATCCCATAGGCTGAAAGAGAAGATATTACTTTGCATGCTATATCAAGAGAGTCATAAACTGGAATTCCATAATATCTTAAAAGGTCCAGAGAATGGGGTTTTGCAAAATTGTACAGACTTTGAAGCACAATTGGTTTTTTGTATTTTTCAACCATTTTACCCATTCTGTGGGCTGCATCTTCTTCTGCAAATTTAAGTTTTTCGGCAAATCTTATCCCATACCCCCCAAAAAGACCTGCTATAAGAATTCCTCCAACATTTGGATCAGATATCAAAATTTTGGCACACTCTGCAAATACTCCAGGATCAGAATCTGTACCACCTGCAACATCAACTGGATTTGAAACATTTGCATTGTTTGGAAGAATTGCTTTTAATTTTTTCTGGGTTTCAGCACTTAAAACAGGAATATTCACTCCAAGGTCTGTAAGAGTATCTGCAGATATCGTTGCATGTCCTCCTCCATCTGCAAGAACTGCAACATTATTATTTTTTATTGGAGGAAGCGATGACAAGGATTCTGCAACAGGAAAAAGCTCCTCTGATTTTTCTATATTTATTATACCTACTCTTCTAAAAGCATTTCTTGCGACTTCAGAAATTCCGGCAAGGGCTCCAGTGTGTGAGCCAACAGCCATTTTTCCTGAACTTGACCTGCCGCTTTTAAGCATTACAACCGGTTTTTTAAGTGTAGTATTGTATGCCTGTTTTAAAAATTCCCTTCCATTTCTCAATCCTTCAACATACATAAGAATCGTATTTGTATCAGGGTCATCTGCAAAAAACTTTAAATATTCATAAAACTGAAGGTCTGCCTCATTTCCAACGCCTACATAGTATGAAAAACCCGACATGCTCTTAAGCTTTGCTTCAGTAATCATATGAAGAGCTATATTCCCGCTCTGTGTTAAAAGTGCTATTTTGCCCTTTGGGACATCTTTTATTCCCACAAGATCTAGATTTATTCCTACATTTATAAATCCTGAAGTATTTGGTCCAATAATCCTCATCCCATATTTTTTGGCAGTCTCAACCAGCTCAACTTCCTTGGATTTTCCAAGATTGCCAATTTCTCCAAAACCTCCGGCAATTATTATAACACCTGCAACACCTTTTTCTCCGCATTCATAAACTGCGTTAAGAACTTTATCTGCAGGAAGAGTAATCAGAGCAAGGTCAATTTTTTCCTTTACCGCCAGAACACTCGGATAACATCTTAATCCAAGAATTCTTTTTTCTCTGGGATTTACAGGATAAATTGCACCTTCATACCTTTCTTCAAGAAGAGTGGACACTGCTCTAAACCCTCTTTTGGTTTCATCTCTTGAAGCTCCTATTATTGCCACAGAATCAGGTTTAAAAATTCTGGAATAATCCATTATTCCCCCTTATAAACAGGTTTTCTTTTTTCATTAAAGGCATCAATTCCTTCCTGCCAGTCCTTTGTATCCATGCAGGATAAAATAGCGTCTGCTTCTAAATTTGAGGATGTTTCATAATCAAACTGCCATGATTTGTTAAGAAGTTTTTTACCGTAGCCAACTGATACAGGTGCCCTGTTTCCAAAATTCATAGCAAATTCAAGGGTTTTATCATAAACATTGTCAATTTTACAAGAAAACAAAGCCAGACCTTTTTCTACAGCTTCAACTCCATTTAAAACCTTACCTGTAAAAATAAGATTTTTTGCCTCCATCAAACCTACAATACGGGGAAGAATCCAGGTAACACCACCGCCTACAAAAGTTCCAAGACCAGTTTCAGGAAAAGCAATTGTTGCCTCTTCTCCAATAATTATAAAGTCACAGCAAAGAGCAAGTTCTACACCCGCACCCCTTGCATGTCCATTTAAGCAGGCTATAACAGGTTTTTGAAATTCAAATATTTTTTTGTTAACTAAATGTGCTTTTTCAATATATTTTCTCTTATCGCTATGGGTACGTTTTCCTTCCTTATGTTTTTTTAAATCTGCTCCTGCACAAAATGAATATTTTAAAATTTCATTTTTCATATAGGGACTACCCTTGATAATTACGCAATTGACATTTTTATCAGCCTCAATACTATTAAAAACAGCCTGAAGTTCATCATACATTTCCTCACACACTGCATTCATTCTTTCCGGTCTATTCAGGGTAATCACTGCTGTTTTATCAATCAGATCATATTTTATTGTTTCAAAAAACATATTTCCTCCAATTTATAATTTTTAGAAGGCAGATAAAAAATACATTATTTTCAATTTGGTCTTAAACAAAAAAACTTTAATTTATTTATCAATTTGCTATCATATCAAAAAAAATAAATCTTTAAATTTGATCTAATTACTTTTTAAAGCTATCATCTTCAAATATAAACCTTTTTCTAAACAATAATTTACCTGGACTAAAATGAGATACCCACAATACGAATTATTTCATAAAATTATACCACTTGAAATGTGTATCATAAACAGCAGCTGTCAAATAATATATTATAACAAAACAATGGCAGAATCAGCTGACGGAGATACTCTTCTAAATAAAAATATACAGGAAGTAATAGCTCTTGAAACTTTTAAAGACCTAAACCTTTTCTTTGAACAGATTAAACAAAACAAGGTTGAAACCCAGAAATGCCGGCTGTTTGGCCAGACAAGATTTGTCAAATCACTTTATAACGAAAAAACACAGGAAATCTATCTGGTTTTTACTCCAATCAAAATCAATGCAAGCAGCCAGCACATTGATATTCTAACAGGACTTCCTACAAGGCAAATCTTTTTTGACAGGGTTACCCAGCTAATTTACAGATGCGAAAGGCACAACCAAAAAATGGCAGTGATTTTTCTTGACCTGAACGGTTTTAAGCCTGTAAATGATACCTATGGTCATAAAGCAGGAGATATTGTGCTTAAAGTTATTTCCGATCGAATGAAAAACTGCTTAAGAAAAACTGATACTGTTGCCAGATTTGGAGGCGATGAATTTATACTAGCTCTTTCTGAACTTAAAGAAGCAATTCATGCATCTCTTGGAGCTAAAAGAATTTTAAAAATCATTGAAAGGCCTATTAATATTGGAGACCTGGAAGTAAGTGTTTCTGCAAGCATAGGAATTTCAATTTTCCCAGACGATGGGGATAATGTAAAGGAACTTATAAAAAAAGCAGATGCAGCAATGTATGAAGCAAAAACAGGCAATAGAGGATACTCTTTTTTTAACATGCAAAAATTTTTGGGCTGATATTTTTATGGAAGAAGAAATTCTTACAACCATAGCAAACAAATTAAACGAGCACATAAGTAAAACTGTCAAAGAAACCCTTGAAGCTTCTATTGAAAAAGAAGTTCGAAAAGCCCTGGGGAAAGCTTTATCCGACGGGGAATTTTATCAATCAATGACAAATGAAGTTCAAAGTGGCCTTACTCAGTTGATTAATGAAATTCAAAATCTCAAAAACTCTACAGGTATACAAAAATATCATGATAATGATGAAGCACCAGGCGATATATTTCATTACGCAGCAGACAAACTCTCAGGAATCTATTCTAAGACAGAAGATGCAACATTTACTGTCATGGACATAGTTGAAAAACAAATTGATCTGATTGCAAAAGCAGATCAAAAAGACTGGCTTAGCAATAATGAAGATAGAAAATTTTTTTTTGATAGTATAAACAACAATATGGTTGAAATTTTAACAGCTCTTAGTTTTCAAGATATTATTGGGCAGCAAATAAAAAAAGTCATTGAATTCATAAAAAACATTGAAGAGATAATAAATAAATTATACGTATCCCACAATCTTATGCTCAAAAGCAAGGAAGCTAATCCTGATCTTGATTGCGAAGTTATTAAAAAAGAAGTACAGGAAAAAATATCCCAGAAAAATATTGATGCTTTGCTTGCAGAATATGGAATTGACTAATTTGTGATTGACCAAAAAAATTCTTTTTTTTGTTAAGTTCAAGGGAAATTTAATCTTTAGGATTTATCCATTATTTTGAGGTTTAAATTTTGAATCTGACTTGAGAATTGGAAAAAAGGCCATTTTCGGTAAGCAACTAATTTTAAATTCTAGCGATTTTTAACCCACAATCCATATATAACAAATGCTTTAAGTTTAATTCAAAATATAAATTCCTGATTAAAATTTTAATTTGGATTTGATTTATCTTTAAAAAACTGGTATGACCTCATACCAGAAAAGAAATTTGGAGACTATATGGAAAAACCAATCAAACCAGCAGCACATGCCAGAAGAGAAATTATAAGAAAAATCATTCAGGGTGAGTGGAAACCAGGGATAAACCTGCCTTCAGAAAGAAATTTATCGGAATATCTTGGAGTTACAAGGGCTACATTAAGAGAAGTCTTAAAGCTCATGGAAAAAGAAGGATGGATTGCAATAAAGCACGGAAAGCCTTCAACTGTTAAAAATTTCTGGGACGAAGGAGGCCTTGGAATTCTTACAGGACTCAATGAAAACAAGGATCTTTTCCCTTTCCCACTGATTATTGAACTTCTTGAAGTTAGAGCAGGAATTCTTCCAATTTGTGCAAATACAGCCTTTAATAAAAATCTGACTGATTTCAAGTTGATAATGGAAATTGATATTCCAGATATGGATTCATCCTCAAAAGAGTTTACCCATTATGACTGGAGGCTTCAGGAAAAAATTGTGGAGCTGTCTGAAAACAGAGTCTACAAACTTGTTTACAATGAATTTAGGCCTTTATTTTTATTTTTTGGACAGGAATATTTCAAACTGAATGATGCAAGGGTTTCATCAATCAAATATTACAACGACTTAAAACTTGTTTTATCTGGCAATAAAAATCCTGACAACCTCATATTTACAGCAATGACAGAAGCAATATCAATATGGAAAAAACTTAACAGGGAATAATCTATGGGAAATAATACTTTCGACATAATTATTATTGGCGGAGGAATAACTGGAGCCGGGATTTTCAATGAGCTTTCCAATTCCAATCTCAAGGTTTTGATTATTGACAAATATGATTTTGGTTCAGGTACATCAAGCAAATCATCAAAACTTGTCCACGGAGGTCTTAGATATTTAAAAGAGGGCAATCTCCATCTCACATATGAATCTGTCATACACAGGGAAAAACTTTTAAATGAAGCAAAAGGGCTTGTTTCGCCAATTGAGTTTGTCATGCCTTTGTACAAAAAGCAGTCGCCTGGAAGGCTTAGTCTTGGGGCCGGTCTTCTTGTATATGATTTAATGGCATTGAAGCTCAGACACAAATATCTTCACACAGAAGAACTCATGAAAAAATTTTCCTGCCTGAAATCCGAAAATTTAAAGGGAGGCTATTCATTTACAGATGCAGCAGCAGATGATTCAGTACTTGTAGCAAGACTTGTAAATGAAGCAATTAAAAATGAAAATGCTTTTTTTGAAAACTATTGTAAAGCAGTAAAAATTGAAAATAAATCCGGCTTTAAAATTGTTCATGCAAAAACCGAAACCGGAGAAATCAAAACTTTCAAATCAAAACTGATAATAAATTCAACTGGAGTTTCTGCATCAGGCCTTTGCAATCTTCCTGATAAAAATACATTTATCAGACCTCTTAAAGGAAGTCATTTAACAATAAAAAACAAATTCAACCTAGACTTTGCTCTGTCTTTTATTCATCCAAGGGACAAAAGACCTGTCTTTTTTATTCCATGGGAAGGCTCTCTTATATTAGGTACAACAGATATTGATGCATCTTCATTAAAAGACTTGAAAATAAGCAGAAAAGAAGCTGATTATCTGATTGAAGGAGCAAACCATATTTTAGGTAAAAATATGATTTCACCTGAAGATATCATTTCAACATTTTCAGGTATAAGACCGGTAATAAGCTCAAAAAACTCAAAAAAAGATCCTTCCAGAGAATCAAGAGAACATCTTGTATGGGAAAAAAACAAGATTATTTCTGTTACAGGCGGAAAACTTACAACATTTAGAAAACTTGCCTGGGATACAATAGAGCACATTGAAAAACACTTTAAAGACATAAAACTCAAAAGCAGAATACTTCCTGTTTTTAATCTTATTTCTCAAAATTGTCCTGAGGATGAGTTAAGACTCAAAGGAAGATACACAAATAATCATGACTTTGATTATTACAAAAAAAAGAATCTTTTAAGAAAAATAGAAAATACTCCAATAAGTTTTGCAGAAATCCATGCTGCTTCCAAAGATAAAACAATAAAGCACCTTGATGATCTCCTTTTAAGAAGGCTTAGACTTGGCCTTGTATTGAGAAACGGAGGAATGGATTATATGGATGAAATAAAAAACCTAAGTATGGAAAATCTCAAATGGGACAACAATAAGTGGGATTTTGAAATCAAAAGGTACTCTGCAATATATAAAAAGTATTTTTCATCTGAAATAAATTAGGCGGAGCAAAAAATGGAACCTACAATTTTATCCATAGACTGCGGAACCCAGAGTTTGAGAACCCATATTTTTGACTTAAGCGGGAATCTTCTTGCAACAAAAAAAATTGAATATGAACCATATTTCAGTTTAAACCCGGGCTGGGCTGAACAGGATGCCAATATATTCTGGGCAAGCACAATCAAGGGAATAAAGGAACTTAAAAAAAATTATCCTGACCTTACAGACCTTATTGCAGGAATTGGAGTTACGACACAAAGAGATACAATGATATGCTGTGATAAAAACGGAGAAGCATTGAGGCCTGCCATAACCTGGCTTGACCAGAGAAAGGCAACCCCGGTTTTCCAGCCAAATTTTATTGTTAAATCAGGTGCAAAGGCACTTGGAATGCTTGAAACAATTTACAAGATTCAGGCTGAAGGAAAATGCAACTGGATAATGCAAAATGAAAAAAAAATCTGGGACAAGACATATAAATATCTTCAGGTGTCAGGCTTTTTAAATCATAAATTAACCAGCGTATTCAAGGATTCCAAGGCATCACAAATAGGACATATTCCATTTAACTACAAAAAAATGCAATGGGCTTCAAAATATGAAATCCAGTCTTTTTTGTTTCCTGTGGAAAAATCAAAACTTCCTGAAGTTATTGAGCCGGGACAGACAATTGGTCATCTCAGCCAAAAGGCTTCAGATGAAACAGGCCTTAAAAAGGGAATACCTGTTATTGCCTGCGGGTCTGACAAAGGATGCGAAACAATAGGAAACGGAGTTTATTCAAATGAAACTGCATCTTTAAGTTTTGGAACAACAGCAACTGTTCAGACAACCTCTGAAAAGTATTTTGAACCAATCAAGTTCATGCCGCCCTACCCTGCTCCATATCCAAGACATTACAATCCAGAAGTTGAAATTTTCAGGGGATACTGGATGATAACCTGGTATAAAAACGAATTTGCCCATCCTGAAATAAAAGAGGCTCAAAAAACTGGAGTTCAACCTGAAATACTTCTTGACAGGCTCCTTGACCAAACGCCTCCAGGTGCTATGGGCCTTGTTTTACAGCCATTTTGGAGTCCTGGTCTAAACCATCATAATGCAAAAGGTGCAATAATTGGTTTTGGAGATGTTCACACAAGGGCACATGTTTACAGGGCAGTAATTGAAGGCCTTTCCTACGCTCTTTTTGACGGTCTTTTAAAAATTGAAAAAAAATCAAAAACAAAAGTAAAAAAACTTGCTGTTTCAGGAGGAGCCTCACAAAGTGACAACATATGTCAGATATCTGCAGATATTTTTAACAGACCCATATTAAGAGGAAAGACATGTGAAACATCAGGCCTTGGTGCCGCAATAATCACTGCCTATGGACTTGGCTTTTACAAGGACATTAAAGATGCAGGCACTCATATGATAAATTACCAGAAAGAATTTATCCCAAATGAATCCAGTTCAATCCTCTATAAAAAAATTTACGAAAATGTTTATTCAAAAATGTATAAGGCATTAGAACCGGTTTATAAGGAAATAAGGCAAATTACGGGCTATCCGGAAATCTACAGATAAAAGGGAAAAATTATGAATAAAAATAACTTTGAGCCTAAATGGATAAATAATCCACCCGAAAAAAACAGCTACAGATCAATATTCAAGTGGGGAAATCCAAGTGAATTTAAACACCCAAACAAAAGGCTTTACTCACTTATAAAAAAAACATTTTCTTTGAGTGACAAAGATTTTTTTAGGCCTGCTTCAGATACAGGCAATGATGAAATAAAGGGTGAAAAAGAAATTAACATTAAAAAGGAAGTGATTGAAAAGTTAATTTACATCCTTGGAAAAGAAAATGTAGAGTCTGACATTTATTCAAGAGTAAAATACTCCAATGGCAAAACCCTTGAAGAAGCAATTGATTTAAGAGAAAAAAAAATTGAAAATATAACAGACATTGCAGTTCATCCAAGAAGCAAAAATGACATTTCTAAAATTATAAATATTTGCAGCTCCAATAAAATCCCGATCCATGTTTTTTCAGGGGGTTCGTCCGTAACTATTGGGCACAAATGCTCTGAAGGCGGAGTTACAATTGTAATGTCAACACATATGAACAGGATTAAGGAATTCAATGAAACAGATCAGACAATTACTGTGGAACCTGGAATTTTTGGACCTGATCTTGAGAGAATTCTGAATAATGCACCAAAAGTTCTTAATTCAAAAAGAAAATATACCTGCGGGCATTTCCCACAGTCATTTGAATATTCTACAGCAGGAGGCTGGGTTGTAACCCTTGGTTCTGGCCAGGCTTCAACATATTACGGGGATGCAAAAGACCTTGTAATAAGCCAGGAATATATTACCCCAAAAGGAATAATCAAAACAGCAGACTTCCCTGCAAGTGCTGCAGGACCAGACATTGGCCAGATTTTTCTTGGAAGCGAGGGAGTTTTTGGAATACTTGTGGAATTAAAGCTGAAAGTTTTCAGATTCATGCCTGAAAACAGGAAAAAATTCTCATTTATTTTTCCTTCATGGAAAGAGGCTGTTGAAGCCTGCCGTGAAATAACCCAGTCTGAAGGAGGAGTTCCTGCAGTTTTTAGAATTTCAGATGAAGAAGAAACAGATGTCGGACTTAAGCTTTATGGAATTGAAGGTACTCCACTTGATTTTTTCATGAAACTCAAAGGGTATTTTCCAATGAAAAGATGCCTTTTAATAGGACACACAGAAGGATTAAAATCATATTCAAAGGCAGTATTAAAAAATATAAAAAAAACAGCAAAGAATTTCAATGGAATGTATCTTACAGGCTATCCCGTTTCAAAGTGGGAACACGGCAGATATAGCGATCCATATATGAGGGAAGACTTAAATGACTTTGGCATATATATTGACACTCTGGAAACAAGTGTAAAATGGTCAAATCTTCATGAAGTCCATACAAAAGTAAGAAATTTTGTTAAATCCCGGCCAAAAACAATATGCATGACCCACTCTTCTCATTTTTATCCACAGGGAACAAATCTGTACTTTATTTTCATTGGAAAATTCAGTTCAAAAGAGGAATATCTTAATTTTCAAAGAAAAATAATTGAAAAAATAGATGCTTCAGGCGGATCTTTATCCCATCACCACGGAATTGGCCGAATGATGGCTCATTTATTTAAAAATCATATTGGAGAAAATGAATTTGAATTTTTTAAGAATGTAAAAAATTATTTTGATGAAAATCACATTATGAATCCAAAGGGAACTCTTGGACTTAGTTAAAGACAAATCACTAGCTGGAACGAAAACCGTTTTTTTTATCAGTTTATGGATCGGATTCAAATTTTAATCGTCAAAATAACCATGATGCACAGATTAAAATTTCATTATCATCAACTGAACAAAAAATCCTGGTTTTCGGTCAATCCTATTTATTTTTTTTAAAATTTAATAAAAATTCAAATTAGTTACATTCAAAACCCTGAAATATATACTGAACCAAAATTCATTTTAACTACCCAAATAATAATAAATTTGATATTTATTATTTAAACCGAAATTTTAATTATCAGATTATCTTAATAAAAACAGAGATAAACTATACTTTTGATTAGCTTATTAAAGTTAAATCTAAGGAGATACCTAGATGGAAAAACCAAAGTGGCACGACACTATTCTTTTGCCGGTATTTCTTCCGGCAGTATTTGTAATTTTTCTGATTGTACTTGGAACTATCAGCAATCCTTCACTTGCAGGAAATTTTTTTGCATCAATATTGTCTTTTATTACAACAAATTTTGGCTGGTTTTATATGCTGTCTGTTGCAATTTTTCTTGTTTTTTTTGTACTTGTTGCTGTATCAAAATGGGGAAACATTAAGCTTGGCCCCGATCATGCTGAACCTCAATACAGTTTTCCAGCCTGGTTTGCCATGCTTTTTTCCGCAGGCTATGGAATTGCACTTTTATTTTTCGGAGTTGCCGAGCCTGTTCTTCATTATGCCTCTCCCCCACAGGGAGCACCGGCAAGCATAGATTCAGCCAAGCTTGCATTGCAGATTGCTTTTTTCCATTGGGGATTCCATATCTGGGCAATTTATGGACTTGTAGGTCTTGTTCTTGCCTATTTCGCCTTCCGTCACGGACTGCCCCTTTCAATGCGTTCGGCACTTTATCCAATTGTTGGTGATAAAATACACGGCCCAATAGGCCATGCAGTAGATGTTTTTGCAATTCTTGGAACTCTTTTTGGAGTTGCAACAACACTTGGATTGTCAGTTGCACAAATAAATGCCGGAATAAATTATCTAATACCTAAAATACCTGTTGCAACCTGGGTTCAGATAACAGCAATTGCAATAATAACGGCAATGGCACTTTGTTCTGTTCTTGCAGGAATGGACAAGGGTGTAAAAAACCTCTCAATCTTGAACATGATTCTTGCAATTATTTTGATGACTTTTGTTTTTGTTGTCGGGCCTACAATTTTTATTCTTGAAACATTTTTACAAAACACAGGAAGTTATCTCAACAACATAATTGAACGAACATTCAACCTTCAGGCATATGTAAGAAGCGACTGGATTGGAAACTGGACTCTATTTATTTTTGGATGGACAATAGCCTGGGCACCATTTGTAGGTTTATTCATAGCTAAAATCAGCAGAGGCCGTACAATACGTCAATTTGTTTTTGGAGTAATGTTTGTGCCTTCATTATTTACTTTTTTATGGTTTTCAATATTTGGAGATACAGCTCTTCACCTTATTATGAATGAAGGCTACCATGAACTTATTAACCATGTTCAGTCAGATCATGCACTTGCTCTTTTCAAATTGTATGAAGCTCTGCCATTCACATCTGTAGTGTCAGTACTCACAGTATTTTTAATCATAACTTTTTTTGTAACATCATCAGACTCAGGTTCTCTTGTTATTGATTCTCTTTCAGCTGGTGGAAATGATGATTCCCCTGTATGGCACCGTTCTTTCTGGGCTGTGACTGAAGGTGTGGTTGCGTCAGCTCTTTTAATGGCAGGAGGACTCAAGGCTTTGCAGACAATGGCTATAGCTACTGCACTTCCATTTGCAGTAATAATGCTTATTGCAGCACTTGGCATGTGGCGGGCTTTAGTAATTGAAAGCCACACAGAAGTAAGTCTCCAAAGTCATATGCAAAGATTTAGACAAAACTCAGAGGGTGGTAAAGGAGGCTGGAGAGCAAGACTTGCCGGCCTTATACGTTTCCCCAATCAAACCAAAGTAATAGATTTTATTAAGGGTGAAGTAATGCTCAGCATGAATCATGTTAAGGACGAATTAAAGTCAAAGGGATGGGATGCAGAAGTTACCCTTGATAATGAAAATTACCGTGCCTACATTGAAGTAAAAAGAAATGACATGGTTGATTTCCTTTATGATATTCGTTTATGTGAATATCTTATGCCAGAATTTGCCTATCCCGAACTTCCGCCCAAGGAAAGTAAATCACGCCATTATTACAGAGCTGAAGTTTTTCTAAGAAGAGGCGGCCAGTCATACGATATTTATGGCTATGACAAAAGCCAGATAATAGATGACATATTAAACCAGTTTGAAAAATATCTTCATTTTCTTCATATTTCACCAGGAGTTCTGCCCTGGAATATGGAGGAACATGATGAAATGCTTCAGGGAAACGAAAACTCATAAAAACTGATTTCAGCGATTTTCAAATTTGCTGCATATAACGGCAAATTGTATCAGGCTGTAATTTTGCTATGTCTGATGCAATTTGCCGTTTATTTACAGTAAAAAACTCACTAAAAAGCAGGTGAACTAAAAATCATGCTTTTTAGCCAAGAACTAATGAATTAGAGTAATATTTAAAGCACCAACAGCATTTCCGACTTCATGATATTTTGGGAGGATTAGTTTCGTTTTCAGTTTTTCGGCAACTCCTACAAGAAAATGATCTGCAGCTGCTCCTGCTCCAACTATTGGAAATTTAGAAGAGAACTCAATTTTTATATATTTATTATTTCTCCAGTCAGGAAAAACTTCCTTAATTCTTTTTCCTGAATAATGAGAAGTGAGAAATTCCAAAGCTGAATCAACAATTTTGTCCTCAAACATTCCAAGTAATTTTTCACAAAGTTCAATTACAGAAATGCCTAGTTCCTTTGAAAGAATTATTGCAGCAGCATCTGACTTAAACCCAAATGGAGCTTTGATTTTATCTAAAACGCACAAAACATCAGTTGGAGTAAACCCAAAAACATTCAAAAATCCTCTATTCACAAAATCTTCAACTCTTTCCTTTGTCTTTTCTCCTTTGCCCATAATTCTATAAAAGTCATTAATTGTTAGAAAATCCTTCCCTCTGAAACAATCTCTTATTTCATCATTTATATTTTCATTATCCAAAAGACTGTATAAAACATCACTTTCAAAATAATTCATCCAGTCTTTAGGATCTAAAATATTGTCTGCAAAACAAAGCGGATTAACTCTTTTTGGCCCAATAAAAAGATTTTTTCTTAAATCAAGTCCTATTCTGCTGTCACCTCCAAGCCCTATTGTTTTCATTCTTACTGTTTTTACATGGGTATCTAGATCTCCTATTCTGCTTGTACTGTCTGTAACAGGCTCTTTCCCCTCTACCAGCAAAATATCTGTTGTCGTTCCCCCTATATCGCAGACTAGTGCATTTTCAGCATTCATAGCACCAAAATATGCAGTTGAAGCAGGCCCGCTTCCAAATGTTTTTACCGAGCGTTCAACCGCTTCTTCAAAATCTAAAAAACCACCTGCTCCGTCAATAATTTTTAAAGTTTTGATATCTGCATATTTTTCAACACTTTTTTTTAACCCTTTGATAAAACCTTCCATTACAGGCATCAGCCTTGCGTTTAAAACAGCAGTTGCAGCTCTTTCTTCAAGACCTGGAGCTGAACTTACATCAGAGGAAATATAAACAGGTTTATTATCCATAAGGCTTATTGCCTTTTTTGCAACAAGCTCATGGGAAGGATTGGCAAAGCTCATTGAAGATACAACAGCATAAGAATCAACCCTTCCTCTGAAAAAGCTTATCCCATCAACTAGTGCTTCCATATTAAGGGGAGTAACTTCATTTCCATAAACATCATGACCTCCATCTATAAACTTAAATCCAGCAACTGGAAGCTCCATATGTTTTTCTATTCCTATAATAAAAAGAGCTGTATCCCCTCCTTTGTTTTCAACAACTGCATTTGTTGCAAGTGTGCTTGAAACACCAATGATTTTTATTTGATCTTTTTCTATATTTTTATCTTTAAATAAAAAATCAAGACAGATTTCTATTCCTTTTCCAAGATCAAAATGCGTAGTTGGAACTTTTGCAAAAGACTCGATTTCACCGGTTTCAAGATTTTTCAAAACTGAATCTGTAAAAGTTCCGCCTGTGTCAATGCCAATCCCATAACCTTTTTTTTTCACGACTAAAAACCCCCTGAATTTTTGCTGCAATTTTAAATTTAAGGAAAAACTCCATTTTTAGATAACCTAATTATAAAACCTTACATTATTTTATATTTTACATAATAACCTTAATTATTTGCTGAACGAAAATGGTCTTTTTTTTCGGCCAATCACTAATTAATAATAAATTTTTAATTAAAAAAGTTTTTTTTATTTTGATACTAGAAAACAATATCGGACAATAACAATTATTGTCCGATATTGGAAAACTATAAATTTTTAATCTAACCTGAATTAAGGGTTTTATATTTTTTAATTAATTTGGCTTATTATACTTATACCTAAATTGATCGATTTTCAAGTTTGCTGCATATAAGTACAAATTGTATCAGGCTTTTGCTTTGCTATGCGTGATGCAATTTAACGCCGTAGATGCAGCAAAATTGGAAAGCTCGCAGGTTTCATATTTTTAAATATAATAAGCTTGATTCATTGAGAATTTGTTGATTTAAAAATATGAAACGCTCAATTTAGGTTATACTTTAAACTGCATAATCATCTCCTGAATTTCCTCGGAAAGATTTGAAAGTTCACGAACTGTCTGCTGAACCTGAGCACTTGCACCTTCAACCTGAACAGCTGATGCACTTACAGATGACATATCCCTTGAAATTTCTTCTGACACGTTTTTCATTTCGCTGCTTTGGTTGCTTGCCTCATTTACCATAGCAGATACATTATTAACATTTAAACTTACTTCGCCTATTGCAGATGTCTGTTCCTCAACTGCAGAAGCTATTGCAGAAACAATGTCGTCTACTTGTCCAATCCCCTTTACAATTCCGTTAACATCTGCTTCGGCTCTTTGAGCAGCTTCCTGAATACCGCCTATTCTAAGACTAATATCTTTAGTTGCTTCAGCTGTCTGAGATGCAAGCTCTTTTATTTCACCTGCTACAACAGCAAACCCTCTTCCTGCTTCTCCAGCTCTTGCTGCTTCAATAGTAGCATTAAGTGCAAGCAGATTTGTCTGATCCGAAATATTACTTATTGTTTCTGTAACCTTACCTATTTGATCTGCGGCATCTCCAAGCTCCTTCATTACTTTTGCAAAACGCTCAATCTGTTTTACAGATTCTTCTGTTCTTTGATTTGCCGTTGAAGTATTTGCTGCAATTTCAGAAATTGTTGAAGTCATCTGCTCCATTGCTGATGCAACAGAATTAAGATTCCCTGCTGAATCTTCCATTTTATGAACCATTGAACCAGCTGAGGCTGTTAGTTCTTCAGCTGCTGCTGCAACTGTTTCAGCACTTTTACTTGATTCCTTTGCTCCTTGTGCTGTCTGGTCTGAAACAGCTGAAAGTTCAGTTGACGAAGATGCCAGGGTTTTTACTCCCTTGCCAAGATCAGAAAAAACTTTTCTCAAAGACTTTGTCATTTCATCAATTTGGCGTCCCATATCTCCAAGCTCATCTTTTTGAGCCAAAAGTGCCTTTGGAATATTCTGGGTCATATCACCTTCTGATATTGCTTTAAAAAGTTTTGCACTCTGTCTTAAAGGTGTGAGAATACTTCTTGTAACAATAAAACCAAAAATAACTGCAAGAATAAAACCTGTAAAAAGGGAAAACAAAGAAAATCTCATATTTGAATCAGCTTTTACATTTGCAATTTTTTTCTGATTATTTGCAAGATCTAAATTTATTTTGCTTACTGCATCCAAATGTCCCAGGGTTTTTTCCTGTTTTTCCAAGACCTCAAGCATGGCAAGTTTTGACATTTCTTCCTGAATTGTGAATGCATTAAATGTTTCATCAATTATAGAATCAAAACCTTCAAATACAAGTTTTGATGAGGCACTCATTTCTTCATCAAAAATTTTTAAGGCAGTTTCTTTATCACCGTTTTTAACAGCTTCCTTTATTTTTCCTATTGCCTGATGAAACTTTACATGGTTTGGCTTAATATCATTGATTAGGTTTGTCAGAACCTGATTTGGGGTCGTAAAATCCGAAAGCCAAAACCCAAAATTGCAAGACTGATAATCTTCTCCGCCAGAAAACTCCCTGCCCTCAAAAATAAGCATTAAAGCCTTGTTCATCAGTTCACTATGACCTCCCCTGAACATCTGAATTCTGCTCATAAGCTCCTTTGGATTTAAAATTCCTGTTTTGTCAAGATCCTTGGCTAGTGAAAGAAAGCTGTTGTTTACATCAGCCCATTCTTTAAGATGAGTCATAAACTGATCCCATTCTTTTTTTTCTTCAAAAGTCTGGGGAAGTTTCAAATACTCATCTATTGCATTAGAATATTTATTTCTTGCTTCAGTAATAGCCTTATATTGAGCATTTCTTGTTTCAATATCATTTTCAGGATTAAGAAGAGTTCTTTGGGCTGTGACCACCTTTTCAAATTCATATTCCATATCAAGAATTGATACCAGGCTTGGAAGCCTTACTTCGGCAATTTCATTTATATTTTTTTTATTGCTTGATGCTGCCATATACCAGGACGCACCAATAAAAAATATTATTATTACCAGAAGACCAAAGCCAATTCCCATTCTGAGACCAACTTTGAGATTATTCAAAAATTTCATTCTTTCCCCCTAAATATTTATAATCTGTAAAACTGCAAGAAACTTTAAAATAAAAATATATAGACAATACTATAAGAAAAAATAACCTTCAAACCATTTAAACAATGTTTCTAAAAAAAATAAAACTCTAATTTATCAAACACCAAAGTTGAATTTAATTTAAAATTAAAAACTAAACCTTATAAAACACTTAGCATCTGGTATTAAACTGCCTTTTTTGTCCAAACATAAAATAAATTTATCTTAATTTCAGAAGCCTTTAAAATTTATTAATTCTATCAATCAAGGCTAATTTGCACTTTTTTTCTTTTTACACCTTTTTTTAAAGATTCAATAATTTTTATTTTTTTATCAAAATAAAGTTTCACAGCTAAGGGATAGGTCTGCCATTCAAGCTCAATACCTTTTTTTCTGACATTTTCAATAGAATCTCCAGGTAAAATTTCAAAGGACTTTTGTAAAATAATTGGGCCAGTATCTGTTCCGTAATCAACAAAATGAACAGTGCAGCCCCCTACCTTGCACCCATAATCAAATGTATCTCCATAGCCGTCTGTTCCAGGGAAGGAAGGAAGAAGAGCAGGATGAATGTTCATAATTTTGGGATTATCAGGATCAGGAGAAAACCTGTCAATAAAATAAGGCGTTAAGGTTCTCATGAAACCTGCAAGCACAAGCAAATCAGGCTCAAACTCCATTATTTGTTCCAAAAGCTCATTTTCAGCAGATACCCTTGTTTTTAAATATTTTTCCCTGTCTTTGACAGGACAGAACATCAGTTTTTTATTTATATTCTCATAATCAAAATCAGCAGGGAGTTTAAATTTATCAGAATTTGAATTGTAATTTGAAATAATTTTCTTATAATCAATTACAAATGTATGGATATTGTTTTTTTTTGCATATTCAAGCCCTCTGGCTTCAATATTGTCTGATCCTACACAAACAACTTTCGCATTAATTTCATTTTTAAGACAGCTTTCGCAAATTTTTGCTGCATTTGAGCCTGTACCAGATATTAATATTGCGACTTTATTCATTTAATTTAAATCCTTTGTTGTGTTTTTTTTATTTAATTTATATTAAGAAAAAAAACTGATAAAAAAATAATTATTAAAACAAATTTATCCTGGCAACTTTATTTATGGAAATTTTTACAGCAAGACAACCAATATTCAACACTAAAATGGAAATAATTGCCTATGAAATTCTTTTCAGAAGCAGCTATGAAAACGCCATGCCAGATGTTGACGGTGATCTTGCATCTTCCCATGTCCTTACAAACACATATTTTAATTTTGGAATTGATGAACTTACAGGCGGCAAAAAAGCTTTTATAAATTTCACTGAAAATCTGATCATGAAGCAGATCCCTTTAATTTTTCCAAGGGAATCAATTGTTGTGGAAATACTTGAAAATATTCCCCCTACAAAAGAGCTTATAAGAGAATGCGTTCTTCTAAAAAAAGACGGCTATAAAATTGCACTTGATGATTTTATATTCAGACCAGCACTAGCTCCCCTAGTAGATATTGCAGATATTATAAAACTTAATTTCAGGGCCACTCCCATTGAAGAAATAGAAAAATATGCCAGAAAATTTTTAAAAGAAAATAAAACCATTCTTGCTGAAAAAGTTGAAACTGAACAGGAATACAAAATTGCAAAAAAAATGGGTTTTGATCTTTTCCAAGGTTTTTTCTTTTGCAGACCTCAAATTATTAAGGGCCAAAATATACCCTCAAATAAAATCCAGCTGCTCCATCTGATTTCAGAAATAAACAAAAAGGATGCCCAAATGAATAAAATTGCAGAACTTATTCAGCATGATGTCGGGCTTTCATACAAAATTTTAAGATATATTAATTCCGCTTATTACAGAAGGCTTGAAAAAATATCTTCTATTAAAGATGCTGCAGTTCTCATAGGTCTTGAAGAACTAAAAAAACTTGCATCTCTTGTTGTGTTAACCAATATGGAATCAAAAAAGCAAAACGCTCTTTTAAGGAATTCTTCTGTAAGAGCTAAATTCTGCGAGCTTGTTGGAATTGAAATAAATAATCCGAAATTTTCACCAACTGCACTTTTTACAATGGGTCTATTTTCTCAGATAGATGCTCTTTTAGGACATACCATGAAAAAAATCCTTGCAGAACTTCCTCTTTCGGATGAAATAACCCTTGCCTATCTTGAAAAAAGAGGCCCTCTTTATCCAGTTCTTGTCCTTGTATCTCTTTATGAACAGGCAAAATTTGATCAAGTACTTGAACTCCAGAAAAAACTTAAACTTAATGAAAAAAAACTGCCTTTAATTTATCTTGAAGCATGCAGATGGACAGACGAATCTTTCAAATCCCTTTCCTAAAAAAAATTATATAGTTGCTGAACAAAAACGGCCTTTTTTGTCCATTCTTAAGTCAGATTCAAAATTTAAGCCTCAAAAAGTTCAATATATTCCTGTGCCTGAATTTAATATTTCATATTTTTAAACAAATAAAATCTCTATGAATTCAGCTTGTTCTATAAAATATGCAAATCCTTCAGAATTTGCAATGTTTCAGCATCTTATGCACTAAATTGCATCACCTACAGCAAAATAATAGCCTCATAAAATTTGACTTTGAACGCAGCAAACTTGTGATTCATCAATAGGAATGAATAAAAATTTTCATCTTCCTTAAGAACTGAACAAAAAATTCTCGTTTTCGGCCAATCACTATCTAATTTTCATAATTTGCATTCATCAAAAAATACTTGTAACCTATTTTGAATTTTATTCTCAAAAAAACTTAAAGTTTACTTTGATTGATTGACATTGGAGAATATGATTTTTATTATAACCATAAAATAAGAATTATAAAAAAATTAAATTCAAATACAAATGAAAGGACAAAACAAATGAGTGATGCAGTAATTGAAATAGGAGACTCAAATTTTGAAGCAGAAGTTCTAAAGTCTGAAAAACCTGTGCTTGTAGATTTCTGGGCTCCATGGTGCGGACCTTGCAGGGCAATTGCTCCAACTGTTGAAGATCTGGCAGTTACATACGGTGACAAAATTAAATTCTGCAAATGTAATGTCGATGAAAACCCTCTCACACCTGGTAAATTTGAAATAAAAGCAATACCTACTCTTATTTTTTTTAAAAACGGCTCAGTCGCCAGCCAGCAAACTGGACTTGCAACAAAAGAACAGCTTGAAGAAAAAATTAAAACCTTAATTTAGGGGTCTAAATAATGGATAAAAATGATTACGATGTGGTAATCATTGGTGGGGGACCTGCCGGCCTTACAGCAGGTATTTATGCCAAGAGAGCCGGTTTATCGGCTCTCTTAATAGAAAAACATACCCCAGGCGGACAAATAATGATTACAGACTGGATTGAAAATTACCCTGGTTTTCCAGAGGGCCTTGCAGGGTATGACCTGACAATGAAAATGGAACAGCAGGCAAAAAACTTTGGTCTTGAAATTATTCAAGGAGATGTAAAAAGTCTTGAAACTGACAGTAAAATAAAAAAAATTAACCTGTCCGACAAATCAGTAAATTCAAAGACTGTTATTATTGCATCGGGATGCTCTCCAAAAAAACTAGGAATCCCAGGAGAAAACACTTTATATGGAAAAGGAGTGTCAACCTGTGCAACATGCGATGCAATGTTTTTCAGAAATAAAGATGTGATAGCAATCGGCGGAGGGGACACTGCTGTCCAGGAAACTCTTTTCCTTACAAAATTTGCCAGAAAAGTTTATTTGGTTCATAGAAGAGACAAGCTTAGGGCTACTAAAATTCTTCAGGACAGAATATTATCTAATGAAAAAGTAGAAATGGTATGGGACAGCACAGCGACTGAAATACTCGGCAGTAAGAGCGTTGAAGCTGTTAGTGTTAAAAATGTAAAAACAGGCGAAATAAAAAAAATTGAAGCAGAAGGATGTTTTATCTGGGTTGGCACACTCCCAAATACTGAATTTCTAAATGCTCAAATTAAGGTTGATGAAAGTGGATTTATAATAACAAACAATAGGATGGAGACATCAGCAAAAGGTATTTTTGCAGCAGGCGATGTCAGGAATACTCCCCTTAGACAGGTTTCAACTGCTGTTGGAGACGCAGCGATTGCAGCTTTTTGTGCAGATCAGTATATTGAAGGCCTTTCATAATGAAAAAAATTTTTGTTCTTGCATTGATAGCAGTCTTTTTTTCAGGCTGTGGCCTTTTCCATAAGGAAACAGAAAAAACTGCGACAGAGCTCATAACCGAAGCAAGAAAAGAGTATAAAGATGAAGACTACCTTGATGCAATTGAGCTGTATGAGCAGCTAAAAAACTGGTATCCCTTCAGTGAGCATGTAAAGGAAGCACAAATAAAAATAGGCGATTCATATTTTGAAATGAAAAAATATGATGAAGCAATAGTAGCCTATAAACTTTTTGAAAGACTGCATCCAGTTCACCCTGAAACTGAAAAGGCATCATTTAGAATAGCAGAATCATACTATAAGCAGATCCTTTCCATTGACCGGGATCAGCTTTATACAAAACAGGCATTAAAGTATTTCATAAAGTTTCTCCAGACTTATCCTGACTCAGAATATGCAGAAACAGCTGAAAAGCATTCAAAGGAATGCGTTGAAAGGCTTGCAAATTCAGAACTTTATGTAGGTGATTTTTATCTAAAGGAAAAATCTTTTGACGCAGCAATAATGAGATATAAAGAAATTATTAAAAGCTTTACAGATACTCCAGCAGCAAAAAAGGCTGCCCAAAATCTAGAAAAAGCACAAAAGTTAAAAAATGAGTCATTAAAAGAAAAAAAATAATTTTTTTTCAGATTATATTAAAAACTTAAGCCTTTACATCTTTATTTTTTTGGTATAATAATTTTTTTTTGTGAAATTAACCGCCTTAAGCTCAGGGGAAACAATAGTTTATAAGGAGATAGTTAAATGTCAAAACAATGTGCAATCTGTGGCAAAAAGCCAATGGTGGGAAGCAATATAAGCCATGCCCATAATGTTAATAAGAGACGCTTTAATCCAAATATTCAGAGAGTTAGAGCTCTTTATAACGGAAGAGTAAAAACAATTCAGGCATGTACAAACTGTATCAAATCAGGCAAAGTTGTTAAAGCACCCTGATAAAAATCTTTTTAAGCCTAAATAGTGATTCGCCGAAAACGAGAATTTTGTTTCATTCAAGGAAGATGAGAAATTTAACCTTTAGGATACATTGAGTATTTTGAGGATTAAATTTTGAATCTGACTTAAGAATGGACAAAAAAGGCCGTTTTCGTTCAGCAACTAAGTATAAGTTTTATAATCTATTTTAGATCAAGTCTTGATTTCAAAATAATTAATTTAGGTTAAATAAAAAAAGAATTTAACCCCGGTATAAATATTATGCCGGGGTTTAAAATTTTATTACATACTTGCTGAACAAAAAATTTTGACTTTATGGTCAATCAATTTTTAGCTCTTAATTCTTTTTACTTCATATACATCCTTAACTGATTTAAGCCTTTTAAGTATTTTTTCAAGAACATCCCTGTTTGGGACATTAATTGTCAAATCAAAAACAGCACCAATTTCATTTTTTCTAAGTGATAATTCGCCAATATTTGCATTGTTTTCACTTATGGCCCCTGTTATTTCAGCTGCTGCACCAACCCTGTCTTTGACAGAAACAATAAGTTTTACAGGATATGTACCTTCAGCTGTTCTTCCCCAGCTTGCAGCAACAAGACGCTCTGGATTTGTCTGAGCTTTTACATTCGGGCAGTTTTTTACATGAATTGTAATCCCATGACCTTCGGTGATATATCCAATTATCGGATCACCAGGAACCGGATTGCAGCATCGTGCTCTTCTTGTAAGAAGGTCGTCAAGTCCATCAACAATAATTTCGCCTTCGCCTGACTGAAAAAGTGCTTCTGCAGATTCATCATAAACATTTCCAGATTCTTCTTTTGTAAATTTATCTTCCCTGTTCTCAAGAAAACGGTTAAGTATCTGCCTTGGAGTAATTTTACCGTAACCAACTGCTGCAATAAGACTTTCAGACTCTTTATAACCATATCTTGAAGCAATATCTGTCATTTCATCTGTAGAATATAGTTTGTTAAAATTGAGCTTGTGTTTTCTAAATATTTTTTCACACATTTCCCTTCCAAGACTTATGCTTCTTTCCTTATCCTGCTGCTTAAGATAACGCTTGATTCTTGATCTTGCACGTACGCTTTTTGCATAAGAAAGCCAGTCATGATTGGGCTTCACATTATTTGAAGTAAATACTTCAACAGTATCTCCATTCTTAAGCACATGGTGCAAAGGCACCATCCTGCTGTTTACCTTTGCACCAGCACAAGTATTGCCCACATCAGTATGAATACTGTATGCAAAATCAATTGGCGTAGAGCCTTTTGGAAGATTTTTGATATCTCCCCTTGGAGTAAATACATATACTTCATCAGGAAAAAGATCTATTTTGACATTTTCTAAAAATTCTTCAGGCTCAGGAAAGTCAGCCTGATTTTCAACAAGTTTTTGAACCCACTCAAAACTTTTGGCAATTTTTGGATCGGCTGTTCTTCCTTCTTTGTATGACCAATGGGCTGCAACACCTGTTTTTGCTACCCTGTCCATTGACTGTGTCCTTATCTGAACTTCCATTCTTTCGCCATAAGGGCCAATAACAGTAGTATGAAGAGACTGATACATATTGGATTTTGGCATTCCAATATAATCTTTAATTTTATGAGCTATTGGACGCCACAAAGAATGAATAAGACCAAGCACTTCATAGCACCTTGGTATTGTGTCAAGAACTATTCTAAAAGCTATTAAATCATATACTTCATCAAATTTGAGGTTCTGCTTAAGCATTTTTTCATAGATGCTTGGGATGGATTTATACCTTCCAAGGACGATTCCTTCTATTCCATTTTTATTAAGCTCTCCAATAATAATGTTTCTTACTTTTTCAATATAATGCTCTTTTTCCTCAAGATTCCTTGAGGTAAGTTCCTTTATATCTTTAAACTCATTGGGATAAAGCACTTCAAAGGCTATTTCGTCAAATTTCTGCTTAATTGAATAAATACCAAGTCTTGATGCTAGAGGTGAATAAATATCTCGTGTTTCCTGAGCAATTCTTATTTTTTTTTCTTCTTTTTTATGGAACTGAATTGTCTCCATATTATGAAGACGGTCTGCAAGCTTTATTAAAATGACCCTTAAATCATCTGCCATTGCAAGGATCATTTTTCTAAGGCTTTCAGCCTGCCTGTATTCAGCACTTTCAACATTGAGCTTGCTTATTTTTGTAACACCTGAAACTATATGAGCTACTTCATCTCCAAAAATACCTGCAATTTCTTCATGGGTTGCATGTGTGTCTTCTATGACATCATGCAAAAGACCAGCTGCAATGCTGACAACATCCAGACGCATATTTGCAAGAATCCAGGCAACAGCAAGGGGATGTGACAGATAAGGCTCTCCAGAAAGCCTTGTCTGACCATCATGCACCCTTGCTGAATAAATATAGGCTTTCTCAACTATATCTATATCAGCATCAGGATGATATTCTAAAATTTTATCAAGTATGTCGTTAATCCTGATCATAATGTTTTGCCCGATTCCAATTAATATGCTTTAGCAAAAACAGCTTTTTCTTTTGCGTCTTTGTTACAATAAATACATTTTTCGCCCTGATTTATTTTAAAATCAAAAGGAAGGCATCGTATTGTAACTTTAAGATCTTCCTTTATTTTTTCCTCGCAATCTGCCTCTCCACACCATGGTGAAACTGCAAATCCTCCATGTATTTCAGGCTTTTCTTCATTTTTAGGGTTAAAAAAGGAAACGAAATCATCTTTGCTGTCTATTTCTTTTGTATTTTTTTTTAAAAAATCTTTTGCCCTTTCAAACATAGAACAATGAATTGAATCAAGGATATCACAAACTTGAGATTTAAGTTCATTTATTTCATATGCTTTTTTCTCTTTCAGACCAAGATCACGCCTTGAAACCATTGCACAATTATTTTCAATATCCCTTGGCCCGACCTCAATTCTTAAAGGGACCCCTTTTTTAATCCAATCCCAGTTTTTTCCAGGTACATCACGATAATCTTTTTCTATTCTTAAATTTTTATCAAAATATTTTAAATTTTTAAGTTCATCATAAATATTGTCACAAAAAGAAATTATAACATCTTTATCTGCATTTTTAGGAAAAACCGGAAGTATTACAACATGTGCTGAAGCAACCCTTGGGGGGAGCATTATTCCGTCGTCATCCCCGTGAACCATTATTATCCCACCTATCATCCTTGTTGAAGCACCCCAAGAGGTTGTATAGGCGAGTTCTTCGTTTCCTTCTTCATTTTGAAATTTTATACCCGAAGCTTTTGAAAAATTTTGACCAAGAAAGTGTGAGGTTCCTGTCTGCAAAGCTTTTTTATCCTGCATCATGGACTCAATACACAAGGTTTCAACAGCTCCCGGAAACTTTTCTGATTCAGACTTTCTTCCCTGAAGTACTGGAATTGCAAGATAATCTTCAACAAATTTCTTGTATACATCAAGCATCATTTTAGTCCTTGACTGTGCTTCTTCTGAAGAAGAATGGGCTGTATGTCCTTCCTGCCACAAAAATTCACTTGTACGCAAAAATGTTCGTGTTCGCATTTCCCATCTGACTACATTTGCCCACTGGTTAATTAAAAGTGGAAGATCCCTGTAGCTTGTAACCCATTTTGCAAACTGGGCACCAATTATTGTTTCAGAAGTAGGTCTTACTATAAGAGGTTCTGCTAGTTCTCCAGCAGGTTTGAGCCCTCCTTTTCCATCTGACTCGAGCCTGTGATGGGTAACAACTGCACATTCCTTTGCAAAGCCTTCGACATGAGCCGCCTCTTTTTCCATAAACTCAAGAGGAATAAAAAGTGGAAAATATGCATTTTTAACACCTGTTTCCTTGAACATGTCATCTAAAACCCTGACCATATTTTCCCAAAGTGCATACCCCCAGGGTTTTATAACCATACACCCCCTGACAGGCGATGCCTCTGCAAGTTCAGAGACTTTTACAACCTGCTGATACCATTCTGGATAATCTTCATTTCTTGTTGGATTTACTGCTGTTTTTGCCTGTTTAGCCATTTATATTAAACCTTTCATAAAAATTTTATGCATACTTAGTGGCTGAACAAAAACTTCTTTTTTGCCCATTTTAGCATCAGATTCAAATTTTAATCCTCAAAATACTCTATATATCACCCAAGGGTTAAATTTTTCATCTTCCTTTAAAGGAACAAAAAATTCTAGTTTTCGGTCAATCAATTATTTAAATACCTTAAAAAATCAAATTTCTCTAACTGCTCATCATTTCTTTTATTTCTGAAACAAGAGTTTCAACCATTTTATCCTGAGGAATTTTTTTTATGACTTTTCCTTTTTTAAATAAAATTCCTTCCATATCACCACCTGCGATACCTATGTCTGCCTCTCTTGCTTCTCCTGGTCCGTTTACAGTACAACCCATTATTGCCACCTTCAAAGGGTAATCAATATTTATAAGCTCTTTTTCAACATCTTCAAGCACCTTGAAAAGATCAAACCTGCATCTTCCGCATGTAGGACAGGAAATAATATCAATGCCTTTCTGTCTTAATCCAAGAGCCTTTAAAATTTCAAATCCAACCCTTACCTCTTCAACTGGATCCCTTGAAAGAGAAACTCTTATGGTATCTCCTATTCCCTTTGAAAGCATAAGACCAAGGCCAATTGAAGATTTTACTATTCCAGGATAAAGCCCGCCTGCCTCTGTTATGCCAAGATGGAGGGGGATATCACTTTTTTCAGCAAAAAGACTATAGGCTTTTATTGTCCTGTCTACATCTGAAGCCTTTAAAGAAACCTTTATGTCATGGAAATCAAGATCTTCAAGTATTCGTATATGGCTTTCTGCACTTTCAACCATAGCCTCAGGAACTGCTCCACCATATTTTTTCATAAGTTCCTTTTCAAGGGAACCTGCATTTACTCCAATTCTTATAGGAACAGATCTGTTTTTTGCAGCCCTGACAACCTCTTCAACCTTCCATTTTGCTCCTATGTTGCCAGGATTTATCCTTAATCCTGAAACACCTGATTCAAGGGATAAAAGAGCAAGCTTATAATCAAAATGAATATCTGCAATTACAGGGATTTTAGCTTTGGCACATATTTTTTCAAGTGCCATGCCAGCTTCTTCTCCAGGTACAGCAACCCTTACAATTTCGCAGCCGGCATTTTCAAGCCGTTTTATCTGATTTATTGTTGATTCATAATCTTCTGTTTTTGTGTTTGTCATTGACTGAACACTTATTGGCTCACCGCCTCCAATATAAATATTTCCAAGTTTAATTTTTCTGGTTTTATTTCTGTCCATTTTCCCTGCCGCTTTTTATGCTTTTTTTGTAAAAACTATAAATCCATTATTTGAATTAATAGCAAAGGAACAGATTAAACTCAACAACGCACAATTTCAATTTATATTCATTAAAAAATAAATTTTTATAAAAACTCAATTTTTGTCTAAGTAGTGATTGGCCGAAAACGAGAATTTTTTGTTCAGTTACGGAAGGTGAAAAATTTAACCTTCAGGATACATTGAGTATTTTGAGGATTAAATTTTGAATCTGACTTAAGAATGGACAAAAAAGGCCGTTTTCGTTCAGCAACTATTTAATAATTTAATGCTGTTTGTATTTATGTGTCGTCAATAAAAAAATGTTTAATTTTAGATAAAAGTTTAAAAAAAGACCTGCTTTTTTTGTATTGACAGTATTTTATTCTAATTGCATACATGTATAAACTTAAGGCTATGTAATTTTAAGTAGAAAATATCTGGAGGTTTTTTTGGAAAAGGTTTTATTTTGGTCATTGGCAGGTTTTATTCTTGTTTTATCATTACTGCTTGGGAAATGGTTTTCAAAGGAGGCAAAAAAAATCAAAATGGAGGGTAAGCCAATGTATCATGCCTATTTTACCACTCCGGGGATTATTGTTCTTATTTGCTTCAGCATGATTATTGTCTATTATTTTATTTCATCATGATTTAGATAAAAGGAAAAAAATGAAAATAACACATGAAAAACAGGTTCCATATAAAATAGCAGGGCCGGATTCTGTAAAAACTGATATGCTTGATCCTGTTGAATATTTATATAAGGGCAAAAGGGACATAGAAATTGTAATAAGCCATCCTGAACATACTTCAGTATGTCCAATGACAGGTCTTCCTGACAATGGTGAAATCATTTTAACCTATGTTCCAAATGATAAAATTATTGAACTTAAGTCTTTGAAATTTTATTTTTTTCAGTACAGGAATGTGGGGATTTTTTACGAGCATATTGTAAACAAAATTCTTGATGATCTTGTTGAAGTTGTAAAACCTAAAAAAATGGAGGTTAAAGGAATTTTTACTCCAAGAGGCGGAATCAGCTCTACTGTTATTGCAAGGTATCCTGAATAATCTTTTTTATTAAATGAGCGTTACATATTTTTAAATTAAAAAAATTGAAACGCTCATTAAATTTTTCAAAATCAGGTTAAAAATCCAATATTTCTGCTATTTCAAAATTTTTCCCTTTTTTTACAATTCTGCATGCAGCAATAAAGGGATCATGCTCAAAAACCATTATCCAGTTTTCTTTAGCAGCTTTTTCAAGAAGCTGTTTTTTTTCTTCAACTGATTTTTCTGCATGATTATCATATGCCATAACCCACTTTGGAGAAATATGTGCTGAAGTCGGGAAAATATCTGCACAATAAAAAACAGGATTTATTTTGTCCTCAATTAACGGGTGCTGCTGAAAAGATGTGTGTCCACTTGTAATTTTAAGGGAAATATTTTTTAAGCCAGGGTTTTTTTCTCCATCAGTAAAAACAATATTATTTTTTTCAAAAAGGGGAATAAAATTTTGATCGAGAAAACTTGCACTATCCCTTGATTTACCTGAAACAGCACTTTCCCACTGATTTTTCTGAATATGATATTTTGCATTTTTAAATGAAGGAATAATTTTATTATCAATAATGATTGTTGACCCTCCGCAGTGATCAAAGTGCAGGTGGGTTATTATAACATCTGTAATTTCTTCAGGACTTGTTCCAAAAGGTTTTAGTGCTTGAGCCGGAGATTTGACATTTTTTACTGCAAACCTTTTTTTAAAATTTTCGTCATCTTTTGAGCCAGTGCCAAGGTCAATTAAAATTTTTTTCCCGTTTCCATCCAGAAAAAGTCCCCTTGCCTTCATTTTGATCATGTTTTGTTCGTCTGCTGGTATTTTTTGTGACCAGAGAGTTTTTGGAATAACTCCAAACATTGCTCCGCCGTCAAGTTTAAAATCTCCCCATTCAATTGTTCTTATTTTATAACCTCCGGAAATCAAAATTTTCTCCTGTTTTTATTTATTGTTATATAATAGACATAAGCTGATTATTTCATATTTTTAAAATAAAAATGGAAATAGTCAATATCTGGAAATTCAATAAAAATTTTGAAAGGGCAGAAAAATGAAAAAAACATTATTTTTATTATTTGTGTTTTTTATTACAGCATCACCTGGATTTTCATATGAAGGAACTCCAAAAGAGCAGACAGAAAGTTTTTTTAATGAGCTTTTGTCAGGGAAAATAGCTGAAGCTGTAGATAATCTTTATTCATCAAATACATTGATGGGCCAGAAAATTCAGCAGCTTGAAGCACTTAAACAACAGATAGCCATGCTTGACAAGCTTTATGGGAAAGCACTTGGACATGAGTATTATTGTGTGGAGAAAAAAACAGATTCTGTAGTAAGGATAGCTGCTGTATTCAAGTATGAGTTCCATCCTGTTGTCTGGGAATTTTATTTTTACAAGCCTTCCAAAAAATGGATAATAAGCCAGGGTGTGTTTAATGATCAGTTTGAGCTGCTTTCAAGCAGTGATGATTGATTTTTTTAAAAATTTAATCCTGAAAATACAAAATGTATCCTAAAGGTTAAATTTTAAATCAAAAGAAGAATTGACCCTGCAAATAAATAAAAATCAAGGCAGTTTTTTTAACTGCCTTTTGTTTTTCAGATTCTGCAATTGGTGCAGATACAATTTCGTCCTGAATGTTTTGCTTTATAAAGGGCAGTGTCTGCATTGTGTATAAGGTCTTCTAGTGTCTGGTCAAAAGTTCTTTGGGCAATCCCTGCACTTATGGTTATCTGCTTATTTTCCATTGGAGGGCCGAATTTAAGTTCACTTACTTTTAATCGTATTCTTTCTGTTAGAGAATAGGGGATATTATCGTCATAGGATGCAATAAAGACTGCAAATTCTTCACCGCCAAGTCTTACCTGAATGTCTGATTCTCTTGTTTCATTTAAAATTACCTGGGAAACATTTTTTAAGACTTTGTCGCCTGCAATATGTCCGAATGTGTCATTTACAGATTTGAAAAAATCTATGTCAAAAATAATTGCAAAAATATTTCCTGTTTTTTCCCTGTCATGGATTGCAAACATTCTTTTGACTGCTTCATTTAGATAAACCCTTGTATAAAGTCCTGTAAGGGGATCTCTTATGGCCTGCTCATAAAATTTTTGGCGTTCTATTTCCATGGATTTTAAAATTATTTCCCTTTCAACAGCAACTCCAAGTGGAATGGATATTTCCTGAAGTATATGTTGGAGTTCCTGATCTATTTCTATTTCATGGTCAAATGTAAGTTCTGCAATTGCATGTGTTTTAAAATCTGAAATTGAAAAAAGAGGTATAATGATTTTTTCTGCTGAATCATGATTTTGTGAATGTTTTTCTGATATTTTTAGAAATGTATTTTTATATGTATCAATAAATTCATCTTTTGTAAGATTGAATAAATCTTTGAAATTATTGTCTGTTTCTGAAACAATCCCTCTAAACATGGACTGATTATCAAATTTGATTAAAGTTTCTTTATTTTTTGCATAAAATGTCATTTTTTTTACAGGAAGGACTTCTTTTATATAGTTTAAAAGAGAAGATGCAATTTCGTGAAAATCTTTTTGGATTGCAATGGACTCAAAAAATTTTCTAAGTACTTTGTTAAGATTTGAAAGCCTTGTAATATCAGAATTTGTATGGGTCAGCAGAAAAAGGCCGCAGTCAAGGTTTTTGAGTCTGTTGTAAATAAAATTTATAAGTTTTTCAGGTATTATTGAACCATGCTGGGGAGCGATTAACTTTACATCAAGTTTTTCAAATTTTGAAACAGCATGAAACAAAATTTCCCTTGAAGGCATGTAATGCTCATGAAACGGTCTCATTGATTCAAAATATGATTCATCTTCTGCAATAAGATTAAATCCTTCTGTAAATCCTCCAAAAATATCACTTGAAAAAAGTATTTGAGTTTCCGGATCATAAGTACAGAAAGCACCTGGAAAGTGAAGGTATGGAGTAAAAATAAACTGAAGTATTTTATTTCCTATGTCAATTTTCCAGCCAATGTTTTCAACACATTGAAAGGGCATTTCAAGTCCGTAGTGTTTTAAAAGAGCAATTGCTCTCCAATGACTTAAAATTACAGCGTCTTTTCTTGATACTATTGAATCAATAAGAGGCATGCTTCCTGTAATGTCTGGATCCTGATGATGGCATATAAAGTATTTTATGTTTGAAAAAGGGATTATAGACTCAATTTTTTTCATTGTATGTTTGAATGTAAGCTTTGAACCAGGATCTATAAGAACAGAGTTTTTTCCATTTTCTATAAGATACACATGGCATTGGAATTTATCATCTGGAAGGTAGTGTCCGACCCACCAGATTTTGTCTGCAATTTCTATTGGTTCATTGTAGTTGATTTTTTGATTTTCCATAATTTTTATTTTATTCATAAATTCTGCCTGTATTTTTTTGGTTTAAGAATAAATTACGGTAGTGAGGAAATGTGTTTAAAAGATTAATATTTATAATATTAATGGTTTTTAAAATTTTTTGAAACTGATAAAAGAAAATAAATAATTTTTGAAATTTAAACGGCAGAAAAAACTGCTTGTTTTTTTTATTGGTTTTTTGAATATGAAAATTTAAAAAAAGGTTTTTTTATGAAAACAAAAATGACTGAACTATTTGACATCAAATATCCAATTCAGTGCGGAGGAATGCTCTGGATAGGAAAACCTGAACTTGCCGCAGCAATCAGCAATGCCGGTGCAATGGGAAATCTGACATCCGGAAATTATAATTCTTCAGATGAGTTCAGGGAGGCTGTTGACAAGACTTTTGAGCTGACAGACAAGCCTTTTATAGTGAATATCACAACAATGCCGTCAATTCGTCTTCCAATTGAACTTTTACAGGATTTTTTCAGGATTTCCTGCGAAAAAAAAGTTAAGGCAATAGAAATTGCAGGAGCTCCGGTTGACAAATTTCTTGGGCCTGAATTTATTCCAATGGCAAAAAAAGCCGGAGTAAAGGTTCTTCATAAAGTGGGAACTGTAAAACATGCGGTTCATGCACAAAAAGCTGGTTATGATGCTGTTACTGTTGCTGGTTTTGAAGAAGGTGGATTTCCCCATAAGGACAATGTTTCCACAATGGTTCTAGTTCCCAGGGTTGTTGAAGAAGTGGATATTCCTGTAATTGCAGCTGGTGGAATGGCCGACGGAAAAAGCCTTGCAGCGGCACTTTGTCTTGGAGCTGACGGAATTATGATGGCAACAAGGTTTCTTGCCACAAAAGAAAGCGGTGTTCATGAAAATATATATTCTGTTTTAGTTGAAAAAAATGAGAATGACACATCTCTTAATCTTCAGAGCCTTTTAAGCGGTTTTGGACTTCAGGTGCGGGCCTTAAAAAACAGCATTATGAAACAGGTTGAAGATGTTGAAAAACAAGGCGGTGATTTAACCTCACTTCTTCCTCTTATTTCCGGCGAAAGGGCAAAAAAAGTGTGGAAAGAGGGCAATGCAGATGAGGCAATGCTTACAATCGGACAGTCTGTTGGAAGAATAAAGGACATTCCATCGGTAGATGAGCTGATTTCAAGAATAGTAAAAGAAGCTGAAGAAAGTTTAAAAAAAGCTTTTGAAAAAATTGCAGGATAAATCTTAAACAAGTTGAAATATAAGGAACAATCATGGAAAAACAAACAATTGTCTATACAAAGATAGACGAGGCTCCAGCACTTGCTACATATTCTCTTTTGCCTGTTTTAAAAGCTTTTACAAAAGATACGGGAATTGTTTTTCAGAAAATGGATATTTCACTTGCAGGAAGAATTATTGCAAATTTTCCGGAAAAATTAACTGATGATCAAAAGATTGATGATTATCTTGGCATACTTGGAGACCTTGTAAAAAAACCTGAAGCAAATATTATAAAACTTCCAAATATAAGTGCTTCTGTTCCACAGCTTAAGTCTGCTGTGAAAGAACTTCAGGAAAAAGGTTATGATATACCTGATTATCCTGAAGAGCCTGTAACACAAGAGGAAAAGGAAATTAAGGCCAGATATGCAAAGGTTCTTGGAAGTGCTGTAAACCCTGTATTAAGAGAAGGAAATTCAGACAGAAGAGCTGCTGCTTCTGTTAAGGCATTTGGACAGAAAAAACCGCACAGACTTATAAAGCCTTGGCCGAAAAATTCAAAATCAAGGGTTGCATACATGTCTGAAGGAGATTTTTACGGGAATGAAAAATCAGTTGTTCTTGAAAAAGACTGTAGTGTGAAATTTCAGCACATCAATGAATCAGGTAAAGTAACAGTTTTAAAAGAAAGTACAAAACTTCTTCAAGGTGAAGTTCTTGATGCAACTGTTATGAATGTAAAAGTCTTAAGAAAGTTTTATGAAGATCAGATTCTTGAGGCAAAAAAAGATGACCTTCTTTTATCACTTCATCTGAAAGCAACAATGATGAAGGTTTCAGACCCGGTAATGTTTGGACATATGGTATCTGTTTTTTATAAGAATGTTTTGGAAAAACATAAAGATAAAATAAAATCCATTGGTTTTAATCCAAATAACGGGATAAACGATCTTTATGAAAGAATAAAAAAGCTTGATCCAAAGGAAAGGGAATTAATAGAAAAAGACCTTATGGCCTGCTATGAAAATAATTGCAGGGTTGCCATGGTTGATTCTTCCAAGGGAATTACAAACCTTCATGTTCCAAATAATATAATTATAGATGCCTCAATGCCTGTTGTAATACGTGACGGCGGTAAAATGTGGGGGGCTGACGATAAGCTCCATGACACAATTGCCATTATACCTGACAGATCATATGCCACAATTTATCAGGCTGTAATTGATGACTGCAATAAAAACGGAGAATTTGATCCTTCAACCATGGGAAGTGTTTCAAATGTTGGTCTTATGGCACAAAAGGCTGAAGAGTACGGTTCCCATGACAAGACATTTGAAGCAATGGAAAAAGGTGTTATTCAGATTGTTGATGAAAACGGCAGTATTATTCTTGAGCAGGCAGTTGAAAAAGGAGATATTTTCAGGTCATGCCAGGCAAAGGATGCTCCAATCAGGGACTGGGTAAAACTTTCAGTTGCAAGGGCAAGAATTACAAATAATCCTGTTGTTTTCTGGCTTGATGAAAATCGGGCACATGATGCAAAAATTATTGAAAAAGTAAAAAAATATCTTCCGGAGCATGACACATCAGGTCTTGATATAAAAATTATGGAGCCTGTTGAAGCAATGAAGTTTTCCCTTGAAAGAATAAGAAAAGGAGAAGATACAATTTCAGCTACAGGAAATGTTTTGCGTGACTATTTAACTGACCTTTTTCCAATTCTTGAACTTGGAACAAGTGCTAAAATGCTTTCAATTGTTCCCCTTATGAACGGAGGAGGGCTTTTTGAAACCGGAGCCGGAGGTTCAGCTCCAAAACATGTTGAGCAGTTTTTAAAGGAAGGTCATTTGAGATGGGACTCACTTGGAGAATTCTGTGCTCTTGTTGCTTCATTTGAGCATCTTGCTCTGACTTATAAAAATGAAAATGCAGAAATTCTTGCAAAAACACTTGATCAGGCAATTGGAATGCATCTTGAGAATGAAAAATCTCCTTCAAGAAAAGTTGGAGAGCTTGATACAAGGGGAAGTCATTTTTATCTTGCATTATATTGGGCAAAGGCTCTTGCAGCACAGGACTCAAATGAATGGATGAAAAATAAATTTGAACAAACAGCAAAAAAACTTGAAGAGGACGAGCTTCTTATAATTGACGACTTTGCAAAGGCACAGGGAAAACCAGTTGATATTGGAGGTTATTACAGGCCTGTTGAACTTAAGGTTGAAGATGCAATGCGTCCTAGCAAAGCCTTTAATTCTATTATTGAATTTATGTAGTTGGTGAACGAAAACGGTTTTTTGTCCATTTTATGCCTTAAATTCAAAATTTAATCTTTTTTAAAAAAACATTTATGGTCTGTCAGTTTTTGACAGACCATGTGTGTTATTGCTGTTGAAAATTTATGTCAAATTAAAATAAGGATAAAAAAATGACTGAAACAATAGATTACAAACTGTATTTAGCTGCAAAAAAAGTTGATGGACTTAATAAAGCTGGGAAAGTTAAGGGGTTTTCAGGAAATGAAAATGGATATGCTAAAATTTTACAAATAAAACGAGGCTGTGATGTATGGATTCACCATTTAAAAAATAATAAATTGATAATTGATCTTTTAACTACACCTTCTGCCTCAGAAAGATATCCTGAACAAGTTGATGAAGCTGTTAAATTGTTTAAAGAATTTGCAGGAGAAAAATTAGAAGAGGATACATTTAATCATTCTATAAATAAAAATAGCTTTGCATCAAGGTACTTTATAGATGTTACAGAACTTCCTTTCGCTGTTATTGATGATATGATTGAAGATATTTACTTAAAATTTTCAGATAAAAATGAAATATTGTTTCCTAAAATATAAAGATAAAAACTAATATAAAGTTTTAGCTAAAATTTTTTTATAAGAGAAAAAAGATAATTTATATCATTTAAGCTCCCAATGGGAGCTTGATTTTTTTATTTTACCTAGATATCTTGAGCTTTGCTTAATGAAAACTTATAAAATTGTGCATTAAAAAACAGGCCATTTTTTGGAACAAGAAATAAAAAAATAAGAAAGCCGGGAGTTTTAAATGAAAACCATTAGAAGTGCATGTCAATTACAGCCAAATGCTCTTGAAATAAATGTCGGTGATCAGATAGAAAAACTAGATCAGATCATTAATGAAACAGACGGACATGAATATTTCAATAAGACTTTTATTACAGACGGAATGAAAGTTTTGCTTTCAAAGGGCATGGCACGTCTTGCCGGCAAGTCAAATGATTCTGTATTTCATTTAAAACAGGCCATGGGCGGAGGTAAAACCCATTTAATGGTAGGTTTTGGGCTTCTTGCAAAAGATTTGGAACTTAGACAGTCTAAAATTGGCACAATGCCTTATAAGTCAGATTTTGATTCAGCAAAAATAGCAGCTTTTAACGGCAGAAATAATCCTCACAGATATTTTTGGGGAGAAATTGCAGCTCAGCTTGGTAAAGAAAGTCTTTTTAGAGAATATTGGGAGTCAGGAGCAAAAGCACCTGATGAACAGGCCTGGCTCAATCTTTTTGAGGGAGAAAAGCCTGTCCTTATTCTTCTTGATGAAATGCCTCCCTATTTTCATTATTACAGCACCCAGGTTTTAGGGCATGGAACAATTGCAGATGTAATAACAAGAGCTTTTTCAAATATGCTTACAGCAGCACAGAAAAAAAAGAATGTCTGTATTGTTGTTTCAGATCTTGAGGCAGCCTATGACACAGGTGGAAAACTTATTCAAAGAGCTCTTGATGATGCATCACAGGAACTTGGACGTGCAGAAATTTCAATTACCCCTGTAAATCTTGAATCAAATGAAGTTTATGAAATATTAAGAAAACGCCTTTTTGTTTCACTTCCTGATAAAAGTGAAATTGCAGAAATTGCTTCAGTTTATGCTTCAAGACTTGCAGAGGCAGCTAAGGCAAAAACAGTTGAAAGAAGTGCCGAAGCACTGGCAAATGATATTGAATCAACCTACCCATTCCATCCAAGCTTTAAAAGCCTTGTGGCTTTATTTAAGGAAAATGAAAAATTCAAGCAGACCCGCGGTCTTATGGAGCTTGTTTCAAGGCTTTTAAAATCAGTTTGGCAAAGCAGTGATGATATTTATCTTATCGGGGCCCAGCATTTTGATTTGTCAATATATGAGGTTCGTGAAAAACTGGCTGAAATTTCAGAAATGAGAGATGTAATTGCAAAAGATCTCTGGGATTCAACAGATAGTGCACATGCACAGGTGATTGATATAAATAATGGAAACAATTATGCAAAACAGGCAGGAGCTCTTTTACTTACAGCAAGCCTTTCAACTGCAATAAATTCTGTAAAAGGCCTTAGCGAAAGGGAAATGCTTGAATGTCTCATAGACCCTAATCATCAGGCCAGCGGTTATAGAAATGCATTTGAAGAACTTCAAAAATCAGCCTGGTATTTACACCAGACCCAGGAGGGAAGGCATTATTTCAGCCATCAGGAAAATCTTACAAAAAAGCTTCAGGGTTATGCAGACAAGGCTCCCCAGAACAAGGTTGATGAATTAATCAGGCATCGTCTTGAGGAAATGTATAGGCCTGTTACAAAAGAAGCCTATGAAAAAATACTGCCTCTGCCTGAAATTGATGATGCTGAAGCTTATTTAAAAACATCGCGTACTCTGTTAATTATTGAACCAGACGGTAAAGTGCCTCCGGGTGTTTATTCAAGGTTTTTTGACCAGTTGATAAATAAAAACAATATTCTTATTTTAACCGGCGACAAGTCTTCAATAGCAAGCGTGGAAAAATCAGCACGTCATGTTTATGCTGTTACAAAGGCAGATAATGAAATTCAAAATTCCCATCCCCAGAGAAAAGAACTTGATGAAAAAAAAGCTCAGTATGAGCAGGATTTTCAAACAACCGTATTATCGGTTTTTGATAAGCTTTTATTCCCGGGAAACAGCCAGGGAAAAGATACTTTAAGGGCAAAAGCTCTTGACAGCACTTATTCCTCAAATGAACCCTACAATGGTGAAAAACAGATTATTAAAACTTTAAGTTCTGATCCAATCAAGCTTTATACTCAAATTCCAGATAATTTTGATGCACTCAGGGCCAAGGCAGAATCTTTGCTTTTCGGGTCTTCAGATGAAGCAAAAAAAACTGATCTTATAGATAAAATGAAACAAAAAACCCAGATGCCGTGGATTCCAGGAAAAGGTTTTGATGATCTTGCACTGGAAGCATATCAAAGGGGCATATGGGAGGATCTTGGGAATGGATATATAACCAAAAAACCAAAGCCTAAAACAACTCAGGTTGTTATATGTGAAGTTTTCGATCCCGATGATTTTGGAGAAGTTCGTATTAAAGTTGAAGCTTCAAATTCAGGAAACAGTCCAAGAATTCATTATTCAGAAGATAGTGAAGTTTCAGAACAAAGTCCTGTTTTAAAAGAAAATAATCTTTTAACAAAAGCTTTAAGGGTCCAGTTTCTTGCAGTTGACCCAACAGGAAAAAATCTTCAGGGAAACCCAATAACATGGGAAAACCAGCTTAAACTTAGATGTAAACTTGATAAAGTTTCACGTAATTTAGAGCTTTTTGTGGCACCAAAGGGTAAAATTCTTTACACTCTGGATGGTTCAGAACCAAGAAACGGAAAAGAATATACCTGTCCAATTCAGCTTGGAAATGAAGAAACCACAGTTTATGCATTTGCAGAATGTGAAGGTCTTGAAGTAAAGAAAAATTTTACACTTCCTGCTTCAGGTTCTACAGAAGTGCCAATTATCAAGGAAGCACCGGCTGTATGGGTAAGCACATCTCCAAAAGTTCTGGACAATTCCTCAAAAACCTATGAAGGGCTTAAGATTGCAAAGGAAAAAAATATTTCTTTTGAACAGGTAACCTTAACCCTTGGAACAGGAAAACAAATTATAAATCTGTCCTTTGGTGAAATTAAAATAAGTGCAGAATTTATTGAAAAAGAACTTTCAAACCTTCAAAGTCTTATAGACCCTGATGCTCCGGTTATAATGAGATTTAAAAAAGCTCATGTCCCAACAGGCTATGATTTGACTCAGTTTGCCAAAAAATTTAGTCTGGAAATTCAAAACGGAGAGGTTGAGCAAAATGAGCAAAACCATTGACTTTGGTGCTCCCTCAGCTTTTGGTGTGCATCATTTTTATGTGGAAATCCCTAAAGGTCCCCGTGACGGGGTTTCAATTTATGAAGATTTTGGATTTGACGGAGATGAAAGCCGGCGTGAAACTCAAGAATGCAGGCTTGTTCTTGCAAGGGAGCTCTGGACCAAAATAAGAGACGATGCAAGAAGAGATTTTAATACACGTCTGAAAGCAAAAAAAATGAGTACAGGGAGCTGGTCAACAGGGAAAGTAAAACTTGACAGGTTTCTTGGAAAAGAACTCTGTGTTCTTGGGTGGGCCGCAGAACATGCACTTCCTGAAGAATGTATAGTAATTTGCCAGAAATGGCTTGCACTTCGTCCTGAAGAAAGATGGTGGCTTTATTCAAAAACAGCAGCAGAGGCAGGAAACTTTGACCAGTTTAAAAGGGGCTGGCGCAAGGCTCTTTATTGTGCCTTGTCAGATGCATCAAGTATTAAGGTTGAACCCAAAAAAAAACCAAAAATTAAAAAGTCAGATACCCGGGAAATGGAGTTTAATTTTGATTTTATGGAAAAAGGAAATATTTAATGGCTCTTGAACCGTTTGAATGGAAAGATAAACCAGCTCTTATTGAAGGACTTTTTCCTGTGCAGAAAATATCTGCTGAAAGTTTCAAGGAACAAATGGCAAATCAAGGGAAAACCCTGACTGCTCTTGGAAGTTACTGGAAAGGAAGAAAACCCCTTATTTTAAACAAGGCATGTACACTTGGCTGCCTTCTTCCCTTAACAGATGACAGCCTTAAAGATCTTGAGGTTTTTGAGCTTTTAATGGGAATGGATGAAAAATCCATGGCTTTGCGTCTTGGAAGAATAAAGCCTTGTGATATTGCTTTAAGGGTAAAAGGGCTTGAAACAAATAAATGGTTTTATGTTAAAGAAGATGTTGAACTTCCCATTTATACACCTTTTGATATTAAGGATTATGAGGTTGAAGTAGTTCAGTCCGGCAAAAAAAAAAGAAAAGTTCCGGTTCTTTTATGGGCAGACTCTGTTTCTGAAGATCAAAGGCTTGAACTTGAGGCAAAGGCTCTTCCATACTCAAAATATAATGAAAATGTTTCTAAGGCAAAAAGGCCGGAAGAACTTGGAGACAAAGTTCATTTTCATATATGGGAAAAGGTTAACAAACATCTTGGTACAAGTGCAGATTGTTTTTCAGAGCTTGTTGAGCAGATGGGAATTGCAAGATTTGGACACAGACCAAAACTTGCTGATGTATTTTGTGGTTCAGGCCAGATTCCTTTTGAAGCAGCAAGGCTTGGATGTGATGTTTATGCATCAGATCTTAATCCCATTGCCTGTATGCTTACCTGGGGCGGAGCAAATATTGTTGGTGCATCACCAGCTCAAAGAGTTTTTATTGAAAAGCATCAGGCAGGCTTGGTAAAAAAAGTTAGAGAAAAAATTGATGAATTAGGCGTTGAAACTGATAATAACGGTTGGCAGGCTAAAGCTTTTTTGTATTGTCACGAAGTAATATGTCCAGAAACTGGGTGGAGAGTTCCTTTGTTGCCTTCATTTATTATTAGTAAGGGTAAAAGGGTTGTTGCAAAATTGTTACCAAATTATTTAGACTTCTCATATGATATTAGTATTGAATATGTTTCTACAAAAGATGAAGTTAATGAAGCAAAAGATGGAACTATTCAGAATGGATATTTAGTTCATTCATTTGATGGTATAAAGCAACATCGTGTAAATATTAAAACAATCCGAGGCGATTATAAGGACGGCAAAGAAAACAAAAACCGTCTCAGGCTGTGGGAAAAATCCGATTTTATTCCAAGACCCGATGATATTTTCCAGGAACGGCTTTATTGTATTCAATGGATGAAAAAAAAGCCAAACAGCTCGCAATACGAATATCATTTCCGTTCAGTTACAAATGATGACCTTGAGCGTGAAAAAAAGGTTATTGATTATGTCAAAACCCATCTTGGTGAGTGGCAGGAAAAAGGATATATTCCTGATATGGTTATTGAAGCCGGAGAGAAAACAGATGAGCCAATTAGAACCAGAGGCTGGACCCATTGGCATCATTTGTTTAATCCTCGGCAGTTATATATTAATGGTTTATTGAAAAAATATGCAAAAACAAGTGATGTGTATATTTCTTTATCCCAGGCACTTAATAGAAGTAGCAAACTTTGTGTGTGGGATCCTTCAGAAGGTGTAGATGCTGTTGGTCACGTATTTTATAATCAAGCATTGAACACTTTTTATAATTATGGGTGCAGATCTCTTGAATATTTAACTAATCAAATAACTTTAAAAGGTTGTAAAAGCTATCCCTTTTATGATGTGAAAACAACCGTTAAAACTCACCCTGCACAAAATATTGAAACAGAAAACGATATCTACATAACCGACCCCCCATACGGAGATGCAGTAAAATACGAAGAAATAACAGAATTTTTTATTGCCTGGCTGAGAAAAAATCCGCCTGAGGAATTTTCACACTGGACATGGGACAGCAGGCGGTCTCTTGCAATAAAGGGAGAAGATGAGGATTTCAGGCGGGCAATGATATCAGCCTATGGTAAAACAGCACAGAAAATGCCTGACAACGGAATTCAGGTTTTAATGTTTACCCATCAAAGCGGTTCTATCTGGTCTGATATGACAAATATTATCTGGGCAAGCGGTCTTCAGGTTACTGCTGCATGGTATGTTGTAACAGAAACAGAGTCATCCCTTAGAAAAGGTGCAAATGTAAAGGGAACAATTATTCTTGTTCTAAGAAAACGCCACAGGGAACTTGAAACATTCAGAGACGACCTTGCCTGGGAAATTCAGGATGCAGTAAAAGAGCAGGTTGAATCTCTTATGGGCCTTGATACAAAAGTTAAAGAAAAAAGTCTGGAAGGCCTTTATTCTGATGCAGATCTACATATGGCAGGTTATGCCGCAGCCTTGAAAGTTCTTACATCATATTCAAAAATTGACGGAAAGGATATGGTTTCAGAGGCAGAAGCTCCAAGGCAGAAAAACAAAAAAACCTTTGTTGATGAACTTATAGACTTTGCAGTTCAAACTGCTGTTCAGTTTCTTGTTCCTGTTGGTTTTGAAAAGGAAGAATGGCAGAAACTTCAGGCTGTTGAGCGGTTTTATCTTAAAATGGCTGAAATGGAGCATCAGGGAAATAAAACCCTTGATAATTACCAGAATTTTGCCAAGGCTTTTAAAGTACGCCATTATGATCAGCTTATGAGCGACAAATCAAAGGCAAACAATGCAAGGCTAAAGCTTTCTACTGAATTTAAAGGTTCTTTGATGTCAGGTGATGCTGAAATTTCCAAAACACCTTTAAGGGCTCTTCTTTATTCAATGTTTGAGCTTTCAAAAGAGTTTGAAGTTGATGATGTGCTTTTGCATCTTATGGAAAACTGTCCAAATTATATTCAGAACAAAGGGCTTTTGTCCAAAATGGCAGATTATTTAGCTGAAAAAAGAGAAGACCTTAAACCAACAAAAATATTTAAACCAGATATTGAGGCAAGCTGTGCAAGAATTATTGCAGAAGCTGTTAGAAATCAGAGGTTGTAATTATGACTTTTTGTGAAAATCAAGATAATTCAAGCATGAAAAAAAAATTAGAAAACAATTTTATAGAAGATATTATTGAGATTGAAAATGTTGATACAGCATCTGAAAAAGAAGATGACAATGAAGATTTAGATCCTGTGATGCAAGAACCTTTTGACCCCTCTGAAATAAATATAATACCAAAACAGGATGCCTTGAGTAATATTATTAACAGGATTGTAAACGAAGATATTGATTTATATACGGATTTTCAACGACATGGAGATTTGTGGGACAATCAGAAAATGTCCAGGCTTATTGAATCTATTCTTATACGTATTCCTCTTCCTGCATTTTATTTTGATGCATCAAATGATGACAACTGGCTTATTGTAGACGGACTTCAAAGGCTTTCTGCCATAAAAAAGTTTGTAATAGACAAAAAATTAAAACTTCGGGGGCTGGAATATCTGAAAGATTTTACAGGGTTTTCCTATGATGATCTTCCAAGAACCTATCAGCGAAGAATAAATGAATGTTCTGTTACTGAGTTTTTAATTCAGTCTGGTACACCTGATGCCGTAAAGTATTCAATTTTCAGGAGAATAAATACAGGCGGTATTGTTTTAAATGACCAGGAAATCAGAAACGCCATGGTAAAACCTGAAATAAGAAAATATCTTGAAGAACTTGCAGAGGATGAGTTTCTTGTTAAAACAATTGGAAATCAGAGCCGCAGAATGGTTGACCAGGAAATGGTTCTCCGCTTTCTTGCATTTAGATTTATGGATTATGAACAAAGTAAAAAAAATATAGCAACATTTCTTGATGAGATGATAAAAAAACTGGAAAATTCTTCAAAGGAAGAGCTGATTGAATTTAAAAATTCATTTTGTCTTGCAATAAAAAGGTGCTGGGAAATTTTTGGAGACAGGGCCTTTGAAAAAATTACAGACGGTAATCACTCAAAAAAAAGGCGTAAAAATTCAACTCTTTTTGAAGTCTGGATGAATGCTCTTTCAGGATTGTCAGATGAAAAAATGCAGGGTCTGATTAAGAGAAAAAAAGCACTTGAAGATAAACATTTTGAACTTATGAAAACTGATAATGATTATTTCAGGTCAATTACCTATTCAACCCAGAAAAAAGATCATTACAGAACAAGGCGTGATAAAGTAAACCAGCTTATATTGGAGATTTTAAATGCTTAAATTTATAAGAATTCAGCGTTTTAAATCATTGAATAACGCACAGTTTCCCCTTGCATCGCTTAATTTATTCAGCGGTCTTAACGGTATGGGCAAGTCTTCACTTATTCAGGCTCTTTTACTGCTTAGACAGTCCAATGAAAAAAACACTCTTTTTAATAAAGGACTTCTTTTAAAAGGCGATTATGTATCCCTGGGTACAGGGCAGGATATTTTAGCTGAAAGTGCAGAAAAGGAAGCAATTGAATTTACACTTACCTGGGAAAATGAAAATCCCTTTAATTTTTCCTTTGATTATGACAGTAAATCAGATTTGCAGCCTTTAAAGGCAGGCAGCAGTAACATTAATGAAAAAATTGTTGAAAAAAGTCTTTTTACAAGACAGTTTCAATATTTAAGTGCAGACAGGATAAGTCCTAAATCATCATATGAAGTTTCAGATTATTATATTAGAGATTTAAATTCCCTTGGCAATCATGGTGAATTTACAGCTCACTATATTGCTGAATACGGATTGTCTCCTTTGGCTGTTGAAGCACTGAAACATAAGGATTCACCATCATTGTCCCTGCTTGACAACCTTGATAAATGGATGGCTGAAATTTCACCTGGGGTAAGGATTCATGCAAAGCTTCAGCCTGCAATGAATGTTGTTTCACTTAATTATGCCTTTCAGCAGGGAACTGATATTACAGCAGATTTCAAACCACAGAATGTAGGGTTTGGTTTGACTTTTGTATTGCCGGTTCTAACTGCAATACTTCGCTCAAAGCCTGGTGATATGATAATTATTGAAAATCCGGAAGCTCATCTTCATCCTGCAGGTCAGTCAACTCTTGGAAGGCTTTGTTCTATAGCTGCAAACAACGGAGTTCAGCTTTTTATAGAAACCCATTCAGATCATTTTCTTAATGGAATAAGGGTTTGTGTTCGTGAAAAAATTATACCCTCCCACGAAGTAAAGGTTTTTTATCTTGAAAGAAGTAAAACTTCAGTTCATGAAGCTCTGGTTGTTAATCCTGAAATAGACGAAAGCGGAAGAATTGATTTATGGCCGCAAGGTTTTTTTGATGAAGGTGACCGCTTACTGGAGAAACTTTTATGACAGACTGCATGGTATTTAATCATCATTCACTTCCTTTTGATCATAGTGATTATGCAAAAGAAGCTGTCCCTGACTTTCTTAAAATCTGTATAAAAGCTAAAAATGCAGGCCTGAAAACAATCCTTGTTGATCAGTCTGTGGATAAATCATGGTTTTTGATTGAACTTGCACCAGGTTATTATTGGAAAAACTGGCATGATCAAAATTTAAAAGGAAAAAACCGTGATATGCTAAGGGCTTTTCGTTCCATTGCAACTCAATCTCCTTTTTTTAATACAGAAGATATAAACGAGGGAGCAGATGTGTTTGAGGTTAGTTTAAATGGATGCATGGATTATAGTGCTTTATCGGCTGCTGCCTGGCATGATTCGCCGATTTTGAGCTTTAGTACAAGAGCTCCGTGGACAGTTTCTCCTTTGACCGTTGATATTTCTAAAATGAATTTGGAAAATGGTGAAATTGAAGAGCAAAAATGTGAAATTCAAAATTTTTATAATTACTTTGTATTTCAAAAATTTTTACCTGAGCTAATTGAAAAAAGAAATCAGTCTCTTTTATCTGGAAAAGAAGTTCTTTTATTGTTTGAAGAGTATTATCCAGGGGTAGTCCTTTGTGGAAAATCTGAGCAGCAGTTAAACTCATGGTCAGGATCTTTAACTATTTTAGAGCAGGTAAAAAAATCAGTTTCTGTTTTAAATGATTTTGCATTGCAATGGAAAAGTAATGAGATAAAAGAATTTAGAATTGAAAGTTTAAAAAATCTTGGCCTGCCGTTTAAAGTAAGCGGTGAATCGCAAACTGTCAGGGACAATCCTAAACTTCGTCGTGACAGAGAATTCTGGCTTCCAAGCGGAAAACAGGAATTTTTTGAAATGCATATAAAAATGTCGGCAGGTTACAGGCTGCATTTTTATCCTGATAATGAAACTTGCCGGATATATGTCGGCTATATTGGACCTCATTTAAGATTAAGATAAAATGACCATAAAACGTTTTTCATCCAGAACACAAAAACTTGATAAAGAGTTTTTAGCTAAAGCTCTTGATGGTGCTTCAAAATATTTCAGGATTGCAGGTTATTTCAGAAGTTCAATTTTTGAGCTTGTTGGTGAAGAAATTGCAAAAATTCCGGAAGTAAAAATTGTATGCAATTCAGAACTTGACCTTATTGATTTTCAGGTAGCAACAGGACGAAACAGAGCATTGAAAGAACGCTGGAATGAGGTAGATGTTGAAGCAGAATCAATTTTAAAAAAAGAGCGTTATAAAATTCTTTCCAAATTACTTCAGGCAGGCAATGTGGAAATTCGGGTTGTACCCCGTGAGCGTCTTTTTCTTCATGGAAAAGCAGGCTCTATTCATTATTCAAATGGAAAAAGAAAATCTTTTATTGGTTCTGTAAATGAATCAAAAAGTGCTTTTTCAGATAATTATGAATTGATTTGGGAAGATGATGATGCAGACAGTGCAGACTGGGTTGAACAAGAATTCTGGTCTTTATGGAATGACGGTGTTCCTTTGCCTGAAACAATTTTGGCAGAAATAAGCCGTGTTGCTCAGCGTCGAGAGGTTAGTGTAGAAGTTTTAAAACCGTATGAAATTCCGGCAGCTGCTCTGGCAGAAGCTCCAATATACCGGGGCGGAGAACAATTGCAGCCCTGGCAGCGGTCTTTTGTAACCATGTTTATTGAACACAGGGAAAAATACGGTAAAGCCAGACTGCTTTTAGCAGATGAGGTTGGTGTGGGGAAAACACTTTCAATGGCAGCAAGTGCATTGGTCAGTGTTCTTCTTGAAGACGGGCCTGTATTAATTCTTGCACCCTCAACTCTTACAATTCAATGGCAGATTGAAATGATGGATAAACTTGGTGTTCCAACTGCTGTGTGGTCTTCGCAAAAAAAAGCCTGGTTTGGAGTTGAAGGTCAGCTTTTATCCCCAAGGGGAGATTCATCTTCAATAAAAAAATGTCCTTATAAGATAGCAATTATTTCAACCGGATTAATAATGCATCAAAGGGAAAATTCTGAGTTTGTAAAAGAGGCCGGCATGCTTTTGAAAAATCGTTTTGGTACAATTATTCTTGATGAAGCACATAAGGCAAGGGCAAAGGGAGGATTAGGCAGTAAATCATTTGAGCCAAATAATCTGCTTGCATTTATGATGAAGATTGGAAAAAGGACAAGGCATATTATTCTTGGAACTGCTACTCCAATTCAAACTAATGTAAAAGAGCTTTGGGATCTTTTGGGGATTTTAAACAGCGGTGCAGATTTTGTTCTAGGAGATTCATTATCTCCCTGGCAGGATTATGAAAAGGCTGTTCCAATGGTAACTGGAAAAGTAAATGTAAACTCTGAAAAAGATGCCTGGTACTGGCTGAGCAATCCTTTGCCGCCAGGTGATGAAGATTATGTTATTAATGAGATAAGGAATTCACTTTCCATAGATCCAAACACTTTTATTTGTTCTCACCGGTTTGAAGATTTGGAATATATGATTCAGGAAATGTGGCTTTCTGATTGTCTGGCACCAGAATTTTTCAAAAAAAATAACCCTGTTTTGCGTCATACTGTATTAAGAAAAAGAAAACAGCTTGAAGACGACGGCCTTTTGGAAAAAATTGGGGTTAATACCCATCCTGCTGCAAATAATCTTACCATGTATAAATCTCGGTTTGTTGGGTTAGGTATTCCTGTAAATACACCGTTTAGAGTCGCTTATGAACAGGCTGAAAAATTCAGTAAACTGCTTCAGTCAAGAACAAAATCAGGCGGGTTTATGAAATCTCTTATGCTTCAAAGAATCTGCTCCAGTTTTGCATCGGGCCTTAAAACAGCTCAAAAAATGCTCAGGCATTCAATTTCAAATGAAGATGAAGATCAAATTGAACAGGTAGAACATATTCTTTCGGGAATGACTCCTGCTGAAGCTGCCTGTTTAAAGGAAATTGAAAATCAGCTTAGCCGTCCAGAGGCTGTTGACTCCAAATTTAATACAATTAAATGGTTTTTAACAGAATTTAGAACTGAAGGCAAAACCTGGCTGGAACATGGATGTATTATTTTCAGCCAGTATTATGATACAGCTGAATGGATTGCAAAAGAGCTTGCAAAATTTTTTAATGATAAAGTTATTGCAGTTTATGCAGGTGCAGGAAAAAGCGGACTGTTTTCTGGAGAGCAATTTAACAATGTTGAACGTGAAATAATAAAAAACGCAGTAAAAACAAGGGAAATACGTCTTGTTGTTGCAACTGATGCTGCATGTGAAGGTTTAAACCTTCAGGCCTTAGGCACTCTGATTAATATTGATCTTCCATGGAATCCTTCAAGGCTTGAACAAAGACTTGGAAGAATAAAAAGGTTTGGGCAGACCCGAAAGTTTGTTGATATGCTCAATCTGGTTTATTGTGAAACTCAGGATGAAAAGATTTACAAGGTATTGTCTGAACGCCTGAAAGACACTTATGATATTTTTGGAAGCCTTCCCGATACAATTGATGATGAATGGATAGAGGATGAGGAAGAGCTTAAATTAAGAGTCAATGAATATATCCATGAAAGAAAAAAAGCACAGGATGCTTTTACTGTAAAATACAGGGGTACGGTTTCTCCTGAATCACATTTATGGGAAAGATGTTCTGCTGTTTTATCCCGTCGTGATATTGTCAATAAATTGAGTGAGCCTTGGTGAAATAATATTTAGCCGTTCCCATGACAAGACATTTGAAACAATGGAATTATTGAACTGCCAGTTGAAAAATAAGATATTTTCAAAGTATCCTAAAGATTGAATTTGTCATTTGAAATGAAACAGAATATTTTTTTTCGTGTGCTTGCAATGAAATCATTTTTAATTCAAATATTTATGCCCTGCAAAAATTTATTTTTGCAGGGTTTATATTTTTAGTTAATATTTGGTAAATTTTGGTTTTGCATTCTTAAGAGACTTTTAAATTTTTTTGTCCAAAATTAATTTCTGACCAAATGTTTATTATTATTTTTCCAATTTAATCATAATTAATAAGAGTTATTGATTGACATAAGGTTTGTATAATTATAACACTAAACAGTGTTTATTATATAAAAATATATTTGCATTTCTATCCTACATTATAAAAAAGTAAATTTAACCAAAGAGTTTTAAAATTGCATATTCCTGGTTTTTTAAACATAAGTGCCTGAATTTTTTAAGATCTGATCATATTTTTGTATATAGTTGCTGAACGGAAACGGCCTTTTTGGGCCATTCTAAAGTCAGATTCAAAATTTAATCCTCAAAATACTAAATGTATCCTAAAGGTTAAATTTTAAATCTACTTAAACTGAACAAAAAATTTCGTTTTCGGTCAATCACTATATGCACATTCATTAAATCAGCAAAATCTGGGGGAGAAATTTATGAAAAAAATTGCCTTAATTTGTTTTCTTTTCTTTTTTGTTTTATTTACAGGCGGTTATTGTGATGTTTCTTCTGAAACAAGTTTTGACAAGCTTCAGGAAAAAATACAATCGCTTGGTTTAAGTGATTTGAATGTTGATCTTAATCTTAAAATCCCTGTTCCTGCAAATTCATCTGGAGAAGCAGTTGAACTATGGGCAACTGCAATAACTCATGCTCAGCCTTGTCCGACTATTGTTATATCAACACCATATCGCAGAGAAGTTATGATGATGCTTTACCTTGGTCTGGTAACAAAGGGCTACAACCTTGTTGGCGTTGATATAAGAGGTACAGGGTCTTCAAACGGAGAATGGGAATCTTTTGGGCCTTCTGAGCATTATGACAATGCATGGATAATTGACAATTTTATTCCTTCCATGCCTTCTTGCGACGGAAGGGTAGGTATGATTGGACCTTCCTATATGGCAATATCACAGCTTCTTGCAGCAGGTCAGATTCAAACTGACGAAAATGGAGAACCAATACATTTAAAGGCACTTTTTCCACTTGTAAGCAAATCAGATGCATACAAAGATATTGTTATGCACGGAGGGAGTGTAAATGCAGAATTTATTCCGCTCTGGCTTGGACTTGTAGATATTTTATCTGTTTTTCCACCCCTTCTTTATCTTGGAGAAAACGGAATAAATCTTGATGATATTCAAAAAGCTTCTCAAATATGGGAAGAGCATTTGGGCCAGCTTGATGTTCCAATTCACTGGGTAATGGATATTGCAAATGCTGAAAAAACAGATTTTTATGAAACAAAGTCTGCAATGATTTACTGGCCCAAGGATCATCCGCAAGGCTGGGATTTTCCTGCATTTCCCGAATTTAACAATGATCTTTACAACAGTCCTTTGGGTAAAAAACAGATTTCTGAAAAACTTCCTGTTTTTATGACAGGCGGCTGGTTTGATATTTTTACAAGGGGAACAATAAATAATTACATGCACGGCCTGAAAAATCACAGTATTTCAGATAAGGCTCTTGTGATGGGCCCCTGGTATCATCTTGGAGGTTCTCTTGGGCTTGGTGTAAATTCAATTATGGATATGTCGCTTCCTGCAAGATGGTTTGACTGGAAAATAAAAGGTAAAAACGATCCTTTTATGGAAGAGTTCAGCGTATTAAGCTATGTTCTTGGCAAAGAAAAATGGAAAGCACTTAAAAACTGGCCTCCGTCAGAAGAAATTACTGAAAATAAAACCTTTTATCTTTCAAAAAGAAAAGCTTCATTTATATTTGGCGACTGGTTTTCAGCATCAAATTATTCCAGAAATTACAAAATGAAGGAATCCCTTAACTGGACAGATACAACCTGGCTTCTTTCAAATCCTTTAATTGAACATTCTCCCCTTGATTTAAAAGGTCTGATTTCCAGATCATCTTCAAGATGGCTTATGGGACTTCCTGCTCTTGTTTCCCAGGCATCAAAACTTGTTTTAAATCTTGATATAGATTTTCTCATGCCCTGGGAAGACGAAAGAATTGATGAAGACGGTGTTCTTACCTTTACAACTGAGCCTTTAGATGAAGATATAGAAGTTGCAGGGCCGTTTAAGCTTAGTTTTTATGCAAAAACGGATTTTAAAAGGCCTCTTTCATCCCTTGCAGTTTCAGCTGTTCTAAAAGACATAAAAAATGCACTTGGATATGATGCAAACCTTCTTTTTGACTCAATGGACAGAAAAGATGTTCAGTGGATTGCAGAAATTAATGACGTTCAGCCAGATGGGAGAGCAAGAAATATTACTTCAGGATGGCTTACAGCTTCACACAGACCCTATGACCCAAATAATGTTTTTGAAATTGCTCCAGGATATGATCCAGCAGATCCTTTTTATGATTATGCAGACAAAAATCCCAATATGATTGAAGAAAATAAGGTTTATAAATATTCAATGGAAATCTGGCCTACACATGCAGTATTTAAAAAAGGCCACAGAATAAGACTTTCAATTTCAAATTCTGATTTTCCTCATCTTCTTCCAATTCTTCATCCTTCAGAAAGCCGGATTGTAATAGACTCAAACCGCAGTGCAAAGCTTGAGTTTACTAAGGTTAAAAATGAAAGACAAGGCGAGCTCTGGAATTGGGTTGATGATGCTTCAGCTTATTTAATGGAACATTCAAACTAAAACTTAATTAAAAAAGCGGAGGTAAAAACTCCGCTTTTTTAAATTGATTTATCAGATAAACCTTGCCACATCATTTCCAGAACTAATTGCCTGCCATCCGCTTGCAGGCTCTCTTGAATCTCCAATTGTAAAAATATCTCCCTTAAAATCTGAATTTGAAATTTCTGTGTAAAGAGAATTTTCTGACAATGCACCTGTTGCAAAAATTATAAAATCAGTATCAATTTCAATTTTTTCTGTATTATTGATATTTAATTTTTTATCAAAAGGATTGTGAATATTTTCAGGGATAAGTGTATGCCATGGGGTGAAAGGATTTTTTCTTTTTTTGTTTGCTTCAATAATGACTGAATTTTTTGTTATTTCCACTGCTTTTGAAGATGTATAAGCTTTTACAGGATTTTTTATCAGAGGATTTTTTGAGTTGTCCGTTGAACCAAGTCCCATCATGAGCCATAAAAGCATTGCCCTGTTTGCCTGGACAACTCCTTTCATAAGGTCTTTTTCCATTTCAATTACAGTAATTTCAATATCTTTGTATTTTGCACCCATTTCGCAGGCGAGTTCGCATCCTACAATTCCGCCTCCGATTATTGTTATTTTTTTATGATTTTCATCAAGCTCAAGATTTTTTTCAAGTAATGTTCTTGAATCTGTATATTTAATGTTTTCCAGGCCTTTAATATTTAAAATTAAAGGTTTTACTCCGGTAGCACATATAATTGAATCAAATGATGAAATAAGCTCTTCTTTTGAAGGTTTTGTGTTTAATTTTATTTCAAGGCCCTGTTCTTCAAGTGCTTTAAGGCGGTTTTCAAGATTTGTTAAATATGTTTTTACGTCATGTTTTATCTGCATTTTTGAGGCAAGATAAAATTGTCCTCCAATATTTTTCCCTTTTTCAAACAAGGTTACCTTATGTCCTCGTTTTACTGCTGTTATTGCTGCTTCACATCCTCCGGGTCCAGCTCCTACAACAGCAACATTTTTTATTTTATCTGCAGGCTTTAAAATTTTTACATCCTCAAAACCAGCATATGGATTAATGCTGCAGCAGGGATGTCCTCCAAGAATAAAAGACTGAATACAGGCATCCTGATCTCCAATGCAGTGAACAATCTGATCTGCCTTTCCTGTTCTTACTTTTTCCGGCCAGTAAGGGTCTGCAAGAAGAGGTCTTCCAAGCATTATCATGTCTGCTGTATTGTTTTTTAAAACATCTGATGCAGCTTTTGGATTTCCAAGTTTTCCAACTGCAATTACAGGTGCTTTTATATTTTCCTTTTCAAAAAATTTTTTTAAGCTGCCTGCCATTTCCTCAACGTAGGGCATATCTTTAAAATATGCAGGAGGGTGGGGAAAAAACCAGTTGTCATAACATCCTTTGTCAACATCAAAGGCATCAACTCCGGCCTTGTAAAGTTCTTTACAGAATTCAAGGCCTTCTTCAATTGTCCTTTCCATTCCCATGAATCTTTTTTTGAATATTTCTTTTCCGTAGGTAAATTCAAGTCCCTGGGTAAGGTCAACTCTGTAAATTACAGGAAAGTCATTTCCGCAGATATTTTTTATTTCCTTTACAATGTCTATGGCAAATTGAAATCTGTTTTTGTATCTTCCGAATTTTCTTCTGTTCCAGGGAAGGGATGTGAGCTGATCCATTAAATAACCTTCATGGCCGTGAAGATGAATTCCGTCTGCTCCGCATACCTTGGCATTTATTGCACTCTGGCCGAAGCTTTTTACTATTTTTTTTATTGCCATGTCAGTAAACGGAAAGTGTGGAATAGCCGGAAGATAAAAATTTTTGTTAAAAGATGCTGATTTTGGAAGCTTTAATTTTAATGCACATTCAGGAGAACCGACCCTTCCAAGTCCTGCTGTGAGCTGGATAAAAAATTTTGAGTCATAGGAGTGAAGAGTTGAGACAAGGTCTCTCCATCCTGACATTCTTGTTCTGGATGATCCGTCAATTCTTGGGAAATATGTTGTGTTGTTTTCTTCTGAAATTGTCGGGTCAATCCCAAATGGAACAGGAACAAGCCCGCTTATTATAAGACCTGTTCCTCCTTTTGCCCTTTCTTCAAAATATGAAATCATTTTCTGAAGCGGCCTTCCTATGGGGTCTGCCATGTTTATGTTTCCCATTGGTGCCATTACAATTTTGTTTTTTACATTGAGATTTCCTATTTTTATGGGCGAAAACAGTTCCTTGTGCATGATTTTGCTCCAAATAATAATATTTTTATTGTAGTGATGAAAATAAAATACTGCTTAGTTCTGATTTTTGAAAAGGCTTTTTAATAAAACCCTTTAATCCCTTTTCCTTTAAAATTTTAATTGTGCTGTCTTTTGAAAAGCCAGATGAAATAATTATTTTTGCCTCTGGATTAATTTTTTTTATTTCAAAAAATGTTTCTTCTCCATCCATTAAAGGCATAATCATATCAAGAATAACAAGATCAAATTTTACTGGATTTTTTTTATAAATTTTTAAGGCTTCAAATCCGTTTTCAGCCGTTTCAACATTATAGCCAAAAGTTTCAATAAGTGCTGATGAGGTAAGTCTTATTGCCTCTTCATCATCTGCAATAAGTATAGTGCCTTTCCCTTTGACAAATTTTACCAGCTCAAGGTTTTGCTCTAAATCTTTACTGTCTGACAAAGGAAGAAGAATTTTAAATAAACTGCCTTTTTCAGGTTCGCTGTAAACTGTAATAATTCCATTATGTTTTTTTATTGTCCCGTATACCGAAGAAAGACCAAGGCCTGAGCCTTTGCCATTTTCCTTGGTAGTAAAAAAAGGATCGAAAATTTTTGAGAGAATATTAAAAGGTATTCCATCACCTGAGTCTTGAACTTCAATTTCAAGATAATTCCCCGGGTTTATTTCATATGGAAGATATTTTATTGTGTTTTCATCTAGGGTTTTATTTTTTGTTCTGAAAAAAATAATTCCGCCCTTTGGCATGGCATCTTTTGCATTTATTCCAAGGTTTAGAAAGGCATTTTGGATTAAAGATTCGTCACCTGAAATCTGAAAATTTGAAGCCTGAAAATCTTTTGAAATAATAATTTTTTTATCTATACTTCTTTCAAGAAGTTCTACTGTAGTGTCAATAAATTTTTTGTATTTATCTTCAACATGGGGATAAACAAGTTCACATGAGCCTAAAATTCCTGTTAAAATATTGTTGAAATCATGGGCAATCCCTGCTGCAAGCTGACCAAGAGCATCCATTTTCTGCCTGTGTGCAAGCTCTTCTTCCATTTTTTTTTTATCTGAAATATTTTCGCAGAAAATTTCTATTAAATCCTGTTTTTGTTCTGATTTTAAAATATTTGCAGAAATAAGAATCTCTTTGTTTTTTGCTGTTTTTAATTTTATAAAAAAATTTTTTATGGGCTTTTTATCTTTAATATCTTTTAAAATCTGTTCCCATTCATCGGGATATGACATAAGTTCTGTTTTAAAATTTTTCCCTTTAAGGTCTGAAATCTGGTCAAAATTTGTCATATGAAGTATTGCAGGGTTTGCTTCAAAAATTTCACCTTTTTCATTTAGTCTTAAAATTCCGTTGAAAGCATTGTCAAAAAATGACTTGTATTTTTTTCTTTCATTTTCAAGTTCATCAATTTTTTTTTGAAGTTCCGGATAATAGCTTTTTTGAATTGAAGAACTCCCAAGGCCTATAAGCTTTTCAAGAATTTCATTTTCAGGATTTTCACATGGCTTCTTCATAGATAATTTCAATTTCCCTTGTTTGTGCCTTTCTTGGATTTGTTACAAGGCAGGCATCATTTACTGCTTTTTTTGCAAGAACAGGAATATCAGATGATTTTACTCCTGTATCTTTAAGGGTGTTTGTTATTCCTATAAAATTTTTAAGTTCCCTTATTTTGGAAAATATTTTTTTTCTGATTTCGTTTTGGGTTAAATTTTTTGTGTCAATATTCATATTCTGGGCAATTACTGAAAAACGCTCAGGCACAGAATTGAAATTAAAATTTATTACATGTTCAAGAAGCATTGAATTGCATTCTCCGTGAGAAAGATCCATAAGTCCTCCAAGTCCGTGGGACATTGCATGAACAGCTCCAAGAATGGCATTGGAAAATGCAAGACCTGCTTCCATGCTTCCAAACATGATTTTTTTTCTTGTTTCAATATCATCTGGTTTTAAATGGACTTTGTAAAGATTTTCACTAAGTATTTTTACTGCTTCAAGTGCATGGACATCTGTAAGAGGAGATGAAGCCTTTGATACAAAAGCTTCTATTGCATGAACTAAAGCATCCATTCCTGTGCATGCAGTAAGATATTTGTCCATTGTAAAACTTGTTTCAGGGTCAATAAGTGCAACATCGGGAAGAATTATTTTGCTTACAATTGCAATTTTAACAAGTTTTTTTGTATCAGCAATAATTGCAAACTGGGAAACGTCAGCTGAAGTTCCTGCTGTTGTTGGAATAAAAATCATAGGGGGAAGCGGATTTGTTATTTTGTCAATTCCCTGATAATCAAGAATATGTCCCTTGTTTGCTGAAACAATTCCAATTCCCTTGGCACAGTCCATGGGGCTTCCGCCTCCAACTGCAACAATTGAGTCGCATTTTTCCTGAAGATAAATTTCAGCTCCTGTCATTACTTCGTGTTCCCTTGGATTTGGGCTTATATTTGAAAAAAGCTTATAATTTATTCCAAATTTTCCAAGGCTTTCAATTACATCATCTGTCCAGCCTGAAGAAATTACTCCGGGGTCTGAAACAACAAGGGGTTTTTTTGCATGAAAATTTTTGCAGTATTGTCCTGCAAGCATTCTTGAACCGTTTCCAAAAATTATTTCAGGGGCTATAAATTTTCTTAATTCAACAGGGTTTGCTCCCATTATTTTCTCCTGAAAATTCTGATATTTAATTTATTTTTTTGACTTGTATCTGTCAAAAAATGATTTTCCAATCATTTTGGATAGTTCCATTGGACTTGTTTTGCCTCTTGCATGAAGAGTTTTTAATGATGAGGTAACAATATTTTGTGAAACTTTTGGATATGTTCCTTTTGGTTTTCTTTCAAGTTTGAGAGTTTTTGAAGGACAGGTTGAAACGCAAAGTCCGCATCCAATGCATTTGTCATAATCTATTTTTACTTTTTTATCCTTAATTTCAATTGCATCCATTGGACATCTTTTTAAGCAGAGTTTGCACCCTGTACATGAATCATTTGAAACAACTGCTCTGAAAGGTGAGGATAAAATATGTGATGGTTTTGGATATGTTTTTACTGTTCTTAAAATTCCGCAGCAGCATCCGCAGCAGCAGCAAAGCCAGTGAATGTCTTTTCCATTGCTTGGCTGAAGAACAAGTCCTTTTTTGTTGGCAAGTTTTAAAACATCAAGAACTTCCTGTTTTGTGGCTCTTCTTCCAATGTTGTTTTTTACATAAAAATCCTCTTCATCCCCAAATGAAATGCAGGTTTCAATTGGCTTATTGCATCCTTTTCCCTGAAGTCTCATTTCCATTCTGCAAATGCATGGGCTTATTACAAAATTTTCCTTTTTTTCAACAAGCTCATAAGCATTTTCATAGGTCATGACTTTTAATGAGTTGTCTATGCTTTCCCCAATTGGAATGGTACGCATTTGAGGGTTTTTTTTCCAGGTTTTTACATCAAGAAGGTGGGGGATATGTTCTTCCATATATTCAAGAAGTTTTGGGGTCAGTCTGTTTACCTGAAATTCCCAGATTCCTACAACATATTGAAGTGCCATGTATTTTGGCTCTTTATTTTTTTCTTTGTTCCTTAAAATAAGACCTTTTGAAGCCATTTGTTCTAGAATTTCAAAGGTTTCTTCAACAGACTTATCTGCTCTGAAAGCTATTGTTTTACAGTTTTCTGCAATAAGGTTTAAAAGAAGTGCTGTTTTTGCTTCTTCTCTTGTAAAAAGAAGCTTTAGAATTTTTATTTCAACCCCTGATTTTGTTTCAGGATATCCCCCTGGCAGTGAGTCAAGGTGATTTGCAAGTTTTTTATAAATATTATCTTCCATAAACCTTTGCCTGTTTTATATTTTTTGAGCGTTTAAGCTGAAGTCCAGTTAAGATAAAAAATATATTTGCCTGTAATAGCTGCTGAACAAAAAACCCTCATTTTTGGTTAGTCACTATAATATCTTTATGAAACTTTTTTTAAAAGATTTAATTTTATTATAAAAGATTGTGCTTTGTTTTATGCCTGCAAAAAAGTATGATATTAAATTTATTGCAAATTATTTAAAAATGTGTCAAAAAATTCAGTTTTCTTAATATAAATTAAGGTAGAAGTGTAATGAAAAAAACAGTAGCTCTCTTTGGAAGACCCAATGTTGGAAAATCAACCCTTTTCAACAGACTCACAAAGTCAAGGGATGCAATAGTAGACAATATGCCCGGGGTTACAAGGGACAGGAACTACGGTGATGTGGTTTATGATGACAAATCTTTTCTTCTTGTTGATACAGGCGGTTTTTTATCAAATGATACAGATTCCTTTGCAAAGGAAATAAAATCCCAGCTTGAAGCAGGTATGAGAGAAAGTGATATAATTGTTCTTGTTTTTGACGGTAAATCAGGCCTTTCATCATATGATTATGATCTTCTAGATCTTGTAAGAGATATAGATAAACCGAAATTTTTTCTTGTGAATAAAGTAGATTCTCCTGCAAAGGAAGATTTGATTTATGATTTTTATCAGACAGGAACAGAATATCTTTTTCCTGTTTCAGCAGAGCACGGATATGGAATAAATGATTTTCTTGAAGCTGTATGCGAGCTTATTCCATCAGAAGACATGGAAGATGAAAAAGAAGATATTATAAAAATTGCAATTGTAGGAAGACCTAATGCAGGAAAATCTTCACTTACAAACAAAATTCTTGGCGAAGAAAGAATGGTTGTAAGTGATGTGCCCGGAACAACAAGGGATTCCATAGATTCTAAAATAAGTTATGACGGGAAAAATTACCTTATAGTCGATACAGCAGGCATAAGAAGAAAAGGCAAGGTTAATGAAAAAATTGAAAAGTTTTCAGTTATAAAAGCTTTAAAAAGCCTTGAAAAATGCGATATTGCACTGATTTTGATTGATGCCTCAGAAGGTGTTACAGAACAGGATGTAAAAATTGCAGGTTATGCAGAAGAAAGAGGCTGCGGTGCAATTTTTGTTTTAAATAAATGGGATCTTGTGGAAAGAGATCCAAAGGCTCAAAAACGCTTTGTTGATGATCTAAGATATCAGGCTGCTTTTCTTTCCTATGCACCTGTAATTACAATTTCTGCAAAAACAGGAAAAAGGGTTCACAAGATTTTTGATCTGGTAAATAAGGTTTATGCAGAATATTCAACAAGAATTTCCACAGCTAAAGTAAATGACATTATAAATACAGCTGTTCAAAAAAATACTCCTCCATACCATAAAAGCAGAAGGCTTAAATTTTATTATTCAACACAGGTAAAAGCCTGTCCTCCTACTTTTGTTTCGTTTGTGAACTACCCTGATGCAGTTCATTTTTCATACAAGAGATTTCTTATAAATCAGATAAGAGCTGAAACAGGTCTTGAAATGACTCCTGTTGTTTTTTATATGAAGCAGAGAAAGGGTAGAGAAGGTTTTATGGAAAACCTTCCAACAAGACCTTCAAATACAAAACCGACCAAAAAAGGTAAAAATAAAAGACTTAAAAAAAGGCGCTGATTTTGGATCTTTTTGAGCAGAATACTGACAGGCTTTTATACCAGCCCCTTGCAGAAAGAATGAGGCCGGCTTCCTTGTCTCAAGTTATCGGCCAGAGTCATATTACAGGTGAAAAATCTCTTTTAAGCACATCTTTAAAGGAAAAAAGAATTTTTTCCTTTCTTTTATGGGGGCCTCCAGGATGTGGAAAGACCTCCATTGCAAGAGCCCTGTCAAGTGAAAGCGGATATTTGTTTGTCCAGCTTTCAGCGGTTCTGTCAGGTGTTGCAGATGTTAGAAAATTTCTTGAAGAGGCAAAGGAAAATCTTTTTAAATTCAAGAAAAAAACCGTTCTTTTTGTGGATGAAATACACAGGTTCAGCAAATCCCAGCAGGACGCATTTTTAAAGCATGTGGAAGAAGGCCTTATTACACTTGTTGGAGCTACAACTGAAAATCCCTCCTTTGAAATTATTTCTCCTCTTCTTTCAAGACTCAAGGTTTTCAAGCTCAATTCACTTGAGGAAAATGATATTGTAAGGGTTCTTAAAAAGGCTCTTGATGATGAAAAAAAAGGACTCAAACTTTTTGGTGTTGAAGCTGATGACGAAGTGCTTTCAATGATTGCATCGGCAGGGGAGGGTGATTTGAGGCTTTGTCTCAACAATCTTGAAAGTCTTGTTCTCTTCTGTGTCGATTCCTCAAAAAAAAGAATAGAAAAACAGGATTTAAAGGCAGTTTTTGGTGAAAAAACTATAAGATACGATAAATCAGGGGAAAATCACTTTGATCTTATTTCAGCCTTTCATAAAAGTTTAAGGGGAAGTGATCCTGATGCTGCTCTTTACTGGATGGAAAGAATGTTGTCTTCTGGTGAAGACCCTTTATATATTTTAAGAAGAATGGTTGCAGTTGCATCAGAAGATATTGGGAATGCCGACCCTGAAGCTCTTAAAATTGCAGTTTCCGCTGTAGAAGCTTTCAAGTTTATGGGGCTTCCCGAAGGAAAGCTTGCAATGGCTCAATGTGCTCTTTATCTTGCAACAGCTCCAAAAAGCAATAAATCATATCTTGCCTTAAGAAAAGCAGAAACTGCTGTTAAGGAAAATAAGGCTTTTGAAGTCCCTATGCATTTGAGAAATGCTCCCACAAAACTTATGAAGGAACTTGGATATCACAAAGGATATCAATATCCCCATGACTTTGAATATGCATTTGCAGACCAGGATTATCTGCCAAAAGAACTTAAAGGCATAAAATTTTATGAGCCTTCTGATTTTGGGCATGAAGCACTTATAAAAAAACGGCTTGCATTCTGGGAATCAAGAAGGGAAAAAAAAGAAAAGAAGTGATTTTTTAAAGAAAAATTTATTTGACTTTTTCAGCCTTTTTTTGGAAGTATTGCCTGAACCTGAAATTATGAAAAGTTCAATTCAGTTAAAAATTAAGGAAAGTTTTATGTTTAATCCCAAAAAAGAGATTGTTTTTAAAGCTGCTTAGTAAAGGGCAGGTTGTTTTTTTTAAAAATATGAAACATCTGGTTCAGATTTCATTATAAGTTTTATATCCTGAAAAGTTCATTCCCTTTTTAAGCGGCACTCCATTGTAAACTGATCATATTAATTTATTTATCGGCAGAACGAAAATATATATTTTTCAGTCAACTGCTGTTTATTGAATCGGGCTGTTTTAAGCTTTGTTTAACAGCCGCTGTTTTCAGGAGAATAAAACAATGTCTATGGAACCAATGGGATTTGGCAGATTTTACAATACAGATTCAGATACAGACACTTCAAATATATTCAGGATTGTATCATCTGGAAGAAATATTTATCTTTCGTCAAACGGAGAAAAAGAAATTTATGCAAAACCGGCAGGACGTCTTCTAAATCAGGGTATTTTTCCTGCTGCAGGTGACTTTGTTGAAATATCGGATGAAACAATAGTAAGAGTTTTTGAAAGAAAAAATTCTCTTATCAGAGGAAGTTCCGGCAAAAATAATAAAAAAGATAATTTTGGCCAGAAAGAACAGGTCATTGCATCAAACCTTGACTATGTTTTTGTTGTTGGAGGTCTTGACAATGACTTTAATCCAAGAAGGCTTGAAAGATATTGTGTGCTTGTATACAGCTGCTCAATAAAGCCTGTAATAATTTTGAACAAGTGTGATCTTTGTGATGATCTGTCTGAAACAGTATCAGAAGTGGAAATGTCTGTTCCGGGTGTAGAGGTTTTTGCTGTTTCTGCAAAGGAAAATACTGGAACTGATCTTATAAAAAACTACATGAAACCTTTTGATACATGTGCTCTTATCGGCTCTTCAGGTGCCGGGAAATCATCCATAATAAATTCCATTTGCGGATTTGAAAAAAGAAAAACCAGTGAAATAAGCAGTTTTTCAGGTAAAGGCAGGCACACCACAACCACAAGGGACTTAATTGTTCTTGAATCAGGTGCAATGATTATTGACAATCCCGGCATAAGAGAAATTTCTCTTGCTGAAGGAAATGAAGGCGTAACAAGAACTTTTGCAGATATAAAAGCTCTTGAGCAAAAATGCAGGTTCAGAAACTGCACACATGAAAATGAGCCTGGATGTGCTGTCTTAAAAGCAGTCAGGTCTGGAGAGCTTGATCTGAAAAGGCTTAAAAATTACAGAAAATTAAGTCTTGAAGAAAAATTTATAAAGGACAGGCAGTCAAAGTCATTTGATCGTATTGAAAAGGAAAAATGGAAGGATATTCATAAAAAAATAAGGAAAATGAAAAAATAAAATCTTTTGGAGCCGCAGTCATGCGATGCGGCTCCTGCTTTTCAGGAAATAAAAAAATCTGTGTCCTTTACAAGCCCTTTTTCAAGATAAGCCCTTTCTCTGAAACGGATTTTTCCATTTTTATCTATTAAAAGAACAGAAGAAGATCTTGTACCGTAAATTTCACTTTTAACAAATACAGGTGACAAAAGCCTTTCCCATTCAAGACCCATTCCTGTTTGGGGAAGTTTTTCATCATCAAAAATTTCATCGTTTTTGAGCATTTCAAGGCTTGATTCAACTACATTTTCAGATTCAAAAGATTTTTGTAAAAGATTTTTTGCTTTTACAACTTTAGGCCAGGGAGTATTTAAAAGGTGATTGCTTACTCCATGAAGTCCTGTCTCAATTTTTGTTATTTCATCTGTGATATTTGAATAATGAAATATCTCGTCCACATTCCCGAGAATAAAATTAAATCCATTGTAAAGGTCTTTTTCTTTTTTAAGGTTTTCAAGATATATAAGTGGACTTTCATCTTTATTTAAAAAAGAGCTTACAATTATTCCCCTTGATTTTGCATTATCTTTGATTTTTGAAGGGTCTCTGTAGTTAGTAATTGCTGCAAATTTTTTTGTTTTTCTGTTTATCCCCATCCATGTTCCTCCTGATTCAAGGTCTTTTCCTGAAATTACAAGGGGATTTTCATCAGTTACATCAAGAGTTTTTGTTTCTCTTTTGTAAAATTCATCGCGGTTTGCAGCAATGATAAGGGGATAATCTTTATTTTGGCGGAACGAAAAAATAATCAGACACATTTTATTTGCACACAGTGTTTATTATAGGTTTAATCTGTTTTACCAGATTATTGACTTTCACTTTTAATACGGCTAATCTGCGTCTATAATTAATTTTCGGGTAGTGTCAACCATAAAGTTTTAAATATAATTTCAAAAATAAATTAAGGAGGAAATCCATGAGAGATGTTGTAATAGTCAGCGGTTCAAGAACAGCAGTAGGAAGTTTTGGTGGAGTTTTAAAAAATGCTTCTGTTGTTGAACTTGGCAAAACAGTAATGAAGGAAACTCTTAAGAAGGCCGGCATCAGACCAGTACCTTCAGATGAAATGAAAGAAATTTATCCTGATGCTCTAAAAGATCAGGGACAGATAGATCTTGAAAAACCAGGTTACGACTATGATGATTCTCTTACCCCGGTTGCAATTGATGAAGTAATAATGGGATGTGTTCTTACAGCAGGTCTTGGTCAAAATCCTACAAGACAGGCAATGATTGCGGCAGGCATGCCAAAGGAAACCCCTGCATTTACTGTGAGTAAAGTGTGTGGTTCAGGTTTGAAAGCAATTGCACTTGGTGCACAGGCAATTATGACAGGCGAGTCTGATGTAATACTTGCCGGAGGTATGGAAAGCATGAGTAATGCCCCAATGGCACTTCTTGATGCAAGATGGGGACATAGAATGGAGCTTACAGGTGTTGGAAAAGTTCATGATCTTATGGTTTATGACGGACTTTATGAAATTTTTTACGGATACCATATGGGTATTACAGCTGAAAATATTGTTGCAAAATATGATATTTCAAGAAAAGCACAGGATGAACTTGCTGTTTTAAGTCATAACAGAGCTTTAAATGCAGTTAAGACAGGCCTTTTTAAAGAGGAAATTGTGCCGGTTATAATGAAGTCCAGAAAAGGTGATATTGCTGTTGATACTGATGAACGTCCAATGGAAACAGATATGGAAAAAATGAGCAAAATGAAGCCTGCATTTAAAAAAGATGGTTCTGTTACAGCAGGAAACGCTTCAGGTATAAACGACGGTGCAGCTTCAGTTCTTCTTATGTCTGCTGAAAAGGCAAAGGAACTTGGACTTGAGCCAATGGCTGTAATCAAGGGATTTTCTTCAGGTGCAATGGACCCTGCATATATGGGACTTGGCCCTGTTCCTGCAATCAGGAAACTTATGAAAAAAACAGGAATGGATGTAAATTCAATTGACATGATAGAGCTTAACGAAGCTTTTGCAGCACAGGCACTTGGCTGCATGATTGAACTTGGAATGGACACAGAGAAACCAAACCAGTTTGGAAGCGGTATTTCATTAGGTCATCCAATTGGATGTACAGGTGCAAGGCAGATGGTTACTCTTATTCATGGAATGAAGAGAAACAACTGGAATACAGGTATTGTTTCCATGTGTATTGGCGGCGGTATGGGTATGGCAATGGTTGTTGACAAGTAAAAAATTTAAAAATTTTTATTAAGGCTGCCTTTAAAAAATTTAAAGGCAGTTTTTGTTCATTTGAATAAAAAAAAATGTTAATTGAAGGGTAGTTGTTTTTTTGCTCCGGTTAAAGTTTGTAAACGAGAGTTTACGTGTCAGCTTTTTGCTACAATTACAAGGAGTTATAATTGAAGCCTTCAATATTAAAGTATTTTCTTGTTCTTTTTCTTATATCTTTGGCTTTGATGGGAAGGCTTTTATGGCCTTTTGCATCAATTCTTTTTCTTGCAGCAGTTTTTGCAGCTTTTCTTTATCCTATCCATGCAAAGTTTTCTTTAAAAATCAGACCAGTCTTATCTGCATTGGTTCTTTGTTTTATTGTTTTTGTAATTGCAGGATTTATTGTGACAATTTTTGCAGGAATTCTTTCAAAAGAAGCATATTCACTTTATCTTGTTGCAAAAGGTGCTGTTTTAAAAGAAGAAATAATGTCTATTGTATCAAGTGAACAGCTTGATAAATTAAATCTTATTCTTTCAAAGTTTGACCTTGAAGTAACTCGGGATGATCTTATTGCACCTTTTGCAGAGCTTGGCAGATTTTTAGGCAAAACCCTTTTTGACCAGGCAAGCATGATTGCCTCAAATATTTTAAAACTGACAATAAGTTTTTTTATGCTTTTAATTGTTCTTTTTTTTCTTCTTGTGGACGGTAAAAAAGTAATTGATTATTTTATTTATCTTTCTCCTCTGCCAAGGGAAGAAGATGAAACAATAATAATAAAATTTAGGGAAATGGCAGGTGCTATTCTTATAGTAAATGGGATAGCCGGAGTAATTCAGGGCGTTGCAGGCGGAATTTATTTTAAGCTGATTGGAATTTCTTCTCCTTTTTTATGGGGAGTTGTAATGGGTATTTTAGCTTTTCTGCCTATTGTTGGTATTGGAGTTGTAATGTTTCCAGTTGCAGTTTTTCTTTTTTTGAAAGGAAAAATTTTTCTTGGGATAATTACAGTTATTTTTTATTCAGCAGCATCTCTTTTCACAGAATATTATTTTAAGCCAAAACTTGTTGGCGACAGGGTAAAAATGCACCCTCTTCTTGTTTTTCTGGCTATAATCGGCGGACTTAAGCTTTTTGGAGTTTTAGGTATTATTTATGGCCCTCTTATTGTTACTTTCTTTTTTACTTTGTCAGATATTTACCATAAAAAATACCAGAAAATGGTTGAATAAAACATGAAATGAAATGTATATTAATAAGGTTATGCCTTATTTGAGTAGTTTTAAGGCTTTTATCAAATTTTATAATTTAAGGTTTAAGATATGTCTGAAGAACAAAAAAGTTCTGGAATAAGCATAGAAAAGGAAATGCAGCAGTCTTACCTTGATTACGCCATGAGCGTAATTATCGGGAGAGCCCTTCCTGATGTAAGAGACGGGCTCAAGCCTGTTCACAGGCGAATTCTTTTTGGTATGCATGAACAGAAAAATGATTATAATAAACCATACAAAAAATCAGCTAGAATCGTTGGTGAAGTTATTGGTAAATTCCATCCCCATGGCGATTCTGCTGTGTATGATGCAATAGTTAGAATGGCACAGAATTTTGCCATGAGATACCCTCTTGTAGACGGCCAGGGAAACTTTGGCTCAATTGACGGAGATTCTCCTGCTGCCATGCGTTATACAGAAGTAAGAATGAAGAAAATATCCCATGAAATTCTTGCTGATCTTGAAAAGGAAACAGTAGACTTTATTCCAAACTATGATGAGTCTATTTATGAACCGGTTGTAATGCCTACAAGAATGCCGGCACTTCTTGTTAATGGTTCGTCTGGAATTGCAGTGGGCATGGCTACAAACATTCCTCCCCATAATCTCACTGAAGTTTCAAATGCCTTGATTGCACTGATAGACAATCCAGAAATTACAATTGATGAAATTATGGAAATAATTCCAGGCCCTGATTTTCCTACAGGAGGAATTATATATGGAACAAATGGAATAAGAGACGGCTACCATACAGGCCGCGGGATTATAAAAGTCCGTTCTGAAATTTTTGAGGAAAAGGACGGGTCAGGAACTGTTCTCATATCCAATGAAATTCCCTATCAGGTGAACAAGGCAAGGCTCATAGAAAAAATTGCCGAACTTCAAAGGGATAAGGTTATTGAAGGAATCAGGTATGTAAGAGATGAATCTGACAAGGACGGGATAAGAGTTGCCGTTGCATTAAAAAAAGACGCAATTCCTGAAGTGGTTAAAAATCAGCTTTATAAGCATACACAGTTTGAAATCAGTTTTGGTATAAATTTTCTTGCTGTTGTGGACAGAAAACCTGAGCAGATGAGCATAAAGGAAATTCTTGCTCATTTTGTAAGGCACAGAAGAGAAGTTGTTATACGAAGAACCAAATTTGACCTAAGAAAAGCAGAGGCAAGAGCCCATATTCTTGAAGGCCTTAAAATTGCACTTGATAATATTGACGCAGTTGTTGCACTTATCCGTGCTTCAAATTCACCAGACGAAGCCAGGACTGGCCTTATAGAAAAATTTTCCCTTTCTGAAAAACAGGCACAGGCAATTCTTGATATGAGGCTTCAAAGGCTTACAGGTCTTGAAAGAAATAAAATTGAAGAAGAGTATCAGGCCCTTCTTAAAGATATTGCCTGGTTCAAAAGGATTCTTTCAGAAGAACCTTTGGTGTATCAAATTATAAAAGATGAAATTTTACAGGTAAAAGAAGAATTTGGAGATGATAGAAGAACAAGAATTGTAGCATCTACAGCAGATATAGATATTGAGGATCTTATAGCAAGGGAAGAAATGGTGGTTACTGTTACAAGAACAGGCTATATCAAACGCACCCCTCTTTCTACATATCAGAGCCAGAAAAGGGGAGGTAAGGGTAAGATCGCAATGTCTGTAAGAGATGAGGACTTTATTGCCCATCTTTTTGTTGCTTCAACCCATGATATGTTTTTGTTTTTTACAAATTTTGGCAAGGTTTACTGGTCAAAGGTTTATGAACTTCCTGAAGCCCAGCGTTCAGGCAAAGGAAAAGCACTTGTGAATTTTTTGGATCTTCAGGAAGGTGAAAATCTTGCAACAATTTTAAATGTCTCATCCTTTGAAAAGGATCATTACCTTCTTATGGCAACTAAAAACGGATATGTTAAGAAAACTGATCTTATGGCTTATTCAAGGCCAAGAGCAGGCGGAATAATTGCTCTTGATCTAGGTGAAAATGATGAGCTTATTGCTGTAAGAATGACAAACGGAGAAAAGGATGTTTTTCTTGGATCAAAAAATGGCAAAGTGATTCGTTTCAAAGAAAGCAATGTAAGACCTACAGGAAGAGTCTCACGTGGTGTTATAGGACTTCGTATGGATGAAGGGGATTCAATTATAGGAATAGGTGTGTCTGAAAGCGATGACAAGACAGTATTTGCTGCAACAGAATATGGGTATGGGAAGAAAACATTATTTCAAGCCTATCCATTAAGGCATAGAGGCGGAAAAGGCGTAATAAATATCAAAACTTCAGGAAGGAACGGAAATGTTGTTGATATGCTTCTTCTTGATGAAAATGATGAAATTATGCTCATATCTGACAGAGGTAAGCTTATAAGAATGTGTGCTTCTGATATCTCATCTGTTGGAAGAAATACACTTGGAGTAAGGCTTATAAATCTCTCAGAAGATGAAAAGCTTATTGGTGCTGCAAGAATTGAGGAAAAAGAAGAAAATAATTCTGATGAAGAAATAGATATGGAAGAACCTGATTCAGATTTAGCAGAGGAATAATAAATAAAATTTTTTGCTTAAAGAAGCGTTAAAAGTTTTAACTTGAAAATAATAGTGTTATTTTAAGCTGACTTTTTGACAAAAGTAAAAAGGGCAAAATTAATTTATTTTGCCCTTGGTTTATAAAAACTTAATTAAAGGGTTTTAGGTTAACTGAATTTAGTGAAAAATTAAAACCTTAAAGTTTAGTAAAAAGCAAAAAATGAAAGAGTGTTATGAATATAGATGATAAAGTTAAAAATACTAAAATATCAGTAATTGGTGCTGGGAGCTGGGGAACCTCACTTGCAAATCTTCTTGCAGTTAAAGGCTTTAATGTAAAACTCTGGTGCTATGAAGAAGAAGTTTTTGAATCAATAAATTCAACAAGAGAAAATAAAGTTTATCTGCCTGAAATAAGACTTTCAAAAAATATAATACCTAGCATTGATTTGGAAAGTGTTTTGTTTGGAAGCAATCTTATTATACTTGTTGTTCCTTCTCATGTAATGAGAGAAACACTTGAAAAAATTAAACCTTTTATTCAAAATGAAATGGTTTTTATCTCAGCTTCCAAGGGTATAGAAAATAATACTTACAAGACAATGACCCAAATAATTGAAGAAATTCTTGAAGTGCAGCCTTGCAATTGCGGAGTGCTTTCAGGGCCAAGCTTTGCTCGCGAGCTTGGGGAGCTTAAACCTACAGTAGTTACTGTTGCTTCAAAGGATTTTAATACAGCAGCCTATGTGCAAAAAGTTTTTGCTTCGACTTATTTCAGGGTTTACACTAGTGAAGACCCAATTGGTGTTGAAGTTGGAGGTGCTGTTAAAAATGTTATAGCAATAGCATCAGGCGTTGTAGATGGAATGAAGCTTGGTCTAAATGCAAGGGCAGCACTTATTACAAGAGGACTTGTTGAAATAAGAAGAATAGGGCTTGCAATGGGAGCAAATCCGCATACTTTTTCAGGCCTTTCAGGTGTTGGAGATCTTATTTTAACGTGTACAGGAAGTCTGAGCAGAAACCATACAGTCGGTTTTAAGCTTGGCGAAGGCAAAAAATTAGACGATATTTTAAAAGAAATGCGAATGGTTGCAGAAGGGATAAAAACAGCTAAATCTGTATATAATCTTGGTAAAAAACTTAAAATTGAACTTCCAATTTGCGAAGAAATTTATAATGTTCTTTATAATGGCGAAAAACCTGAAAGATCTGTTTTAAAACTTATGACCAGATCTCTTAAAAATGAAATAGATCCAAATATTGAAAACTGATGTGAAACAAAATGCCGGATACTAAATATCAAAAAAATCCTAATTCAGGCCATAGACAAAGGCTCAGAGAAAAATTTTTTGAATCCGGCATTTCAAGTTTTCATGACTATGAAATAATTGAAATTCTTCTTACTTTAGGAACTCCAATAAAAGACTGCAAGCCTCTGGCTAAAGACCTTTTAAATAAATTCAAATCATTGCCTGGGGTTTTAGACGCACCTGTAAAAGAACTTGAATCAGTAAAAGGACTTGGACCTGCCAATATTTTTCCCTTAGTTTTTGTTAGAGCAGCAGCAGAAGTTTATTTAAAGAGAAAAACAGAAAAAAAAGATGTGGTTTCATGTTCTGAAGATGTCTTTAATTATTTGTATTTTTCCATGAGGGAAAAAGATATAGAAATATTTAAAGTGATTTTTCTAAATTCAAAAAATGAAATTACTGCAATTGAAGATATCCATGAAGGAAGTATTTCATCAAGTGCTGTTTATCCAAGGGAAATAATAAAATCAGCTTTGGAAAAAAAGGCTTCTGCATTAATTTTTGCACATAATCACCCATCAGGCTCAGTTGAACCATCAAAATCTGATATATCAATAACACGAAGGCTTGTTCATGCATGCCTTCATATGGATATAAAAGTTCATGAACACCTGGTTATCGGGAATAATAAGTATTTCAGTTTTGCAGATGAAGGATATATAAAAAAATTTTCAAATGAATTTTTAGATTTTGAAAAAGATATTTTAATCAATGGATAATAAAAAGCCAAAATGCTTTGGGGATCTAGATATAGTATTCCCTATGTCAAAAGAAGGGTATAGAAAGACTCCAGATAACTGCATTAATTGCTCGTTTAAAAAAGAATGTATTTGCCTTGCACTAGATTCTGAAAAAGGTATTGAAAAAAAAAGTGAAATGATTGATGCATCATATGAATCTGGAAATATTAATTTTTTTGCTAGGTGGGCTAAAAAAAAATCAGTTGAAAATAAGAAAAAAAAGGGTAAAAAAAATTTTTTCTGGTTCAAAAATTAATTTACTGAATGGCTGAAAACAGGGATTTGTTGTCCTAATCCTTAACCTTTGCTTAGTGTGATTCCTTTGATATGAAATTAAATCTTTATTTAAATAAAAATATTGTTTTAAAGGCTTTAATTCTTGCTGCAGTCTTAGTTTTATTGGGAATTATTTTTTTTTTAAGAGATAAAATTCATTTTATCCAAGTTTTCTCCGACAAAAATCTTTTTATGAAAGAAATTGAGTCATATGGAATTATGGCACCTTTGGTATTTGTGCTAGTTCAGGCTTTGCAGGTTCTTATTGCTCCAGTGCCTGGAGAGGTCTCAGGTCTTGTGGGAGGATATATTTTTGGAGCTTTTAAAGGGTTTATTCTTTCAAGTTTTGCACTTACATTGGGATCAGTAATAAATTTTACTCTGGCAAGATATGCAGGCAAAGATATTGTAAGAAAGATTGTACCTGAAAAATATTTTATGAAATTTGACAGATTTTTTTCAGAAGAGGGAAAAATTTTTGTTTTTGCTCTTTTTTTGTTTCCAGGATTTCCAAAAGATTATTTTTGCCTTTTCCTTGGGATTACAAATATTAGATTCTCATTGTTTATTTTTTTTGCATTGGTTGGAAGAATGCCTGGAACTATTCTTTTAAGTATTCAAGGCGAAATGCTTTATGATGGAGACTATATATTAACAGCAGTTCTTGCATTTTTAACAGCAATTATTTCTTTTTTTCTTATTTGTTACAGGAAAAAAATTTACCTCAAATTCAGAAAATCAAGATAAACCTTAAAAAAAAGAGAAAATATCCGCTTTTCTTTATTTTGCCTCGTTGACCAAACACCTTGTTTAATGTTAGATATTAATAATGATTATCTGGCTTACAAAAATTAATCACTAGCAATTTTCTAATTGGTGATTGATCAAAAATTAGTATTTTTTGATCGCGTTAAGGGAAGTTAAAGATTTAACCTTTAGTATACTTTATATTTTAAGGCTTAAATGTTGAGTCTGATTCCCTAATGGACAAAAAACAGGTCTTGTTCAACAGCTGATTAGTTCTATAGGAAATAAGCAGGCTCATATCAAATTAATGTGAGCAGTTGGTCAACTTTAGATAATAAACATAGTTTGTGATTGGCCGAAAGCGAGAATTTTTTGTTCAGTTTAAGTGAAAAATTTAACCTTTAGGATACATTGAGTATTTTGAGGATTAAATTTTGAATCTGGCTTAAGAATGGACAAAAAAGGCCGTTTTCGTTCAGCAACTAGTTTAATAAGTCTGAATAATTTTTTAAATTTAAGATTAATTCAGGTATATTCAAATTAATTATTTTCAATAAGGGCAAATACAGAAGTGGCAGGAAGATTGTGGTATAAAAGAGAAAATTTAAGTCTGGCAAACAGGCTGAGGAGAACTTATTATGAGCTGATGAGAGATGATCTTGACCAGTTTATTCTTCAATATGGTCTTGTTGATTCATACTTTCAGTTTCAGGCAAGAAAAGTACCTTATCCATTTGTAGAAAGAAGGGAATTGAAGCCAAAGGCAAGAATACCTACCCTTGAATACGAATGCCAAAATGCATTTCTTGTAATTTTTATTGAAGATACAATACCTGTGTCTCACAAAAAATACATTAGATTTTTTGATGACAATAAAACAACTAAGAAAAATTTTTTGAAAGCTGAGTCTCTTTCATTAAAAAAAGATTTTGACAGAAGCCAGAAATATTTGGATTCAAAATATTTTTGGGATCTTGTAAGAGATCTTTTGCCTGTTGACTATGCACTTTTAATTCAAAGAGATCCATCAACAAAACTTTCTGACAGATATTGCCTTACACATTTTCATGTAAGAATAGACTGGCCAATAGCAGAGGCAGCAGAAGAGCTTGCTCTTTCTCTTCGTTATATATCCAAAAATCTTTATGAAAAAGGGGATAAAAACGCAGAGGATTTACAAAAAAAATTTTTTGAATATTATGGACAGCCTGTTATGTCAGGTGGAAGAAGAACTGCAGCAATTGTAGCAGCACAGTATATGAGAAGATTGTCCTGCCTTTCCACTGTTTATGCAGGCAGCAGTGAAAGCCGTGCAATGATTAGAATTTCTGAAAAAGGCCCGTCTAAAACTGTTTTGGTCAAACTATCAGAAAAAGAAGTTCAGGAAATAGCTTCGCAGAATTCAATGACAAATTCTGCATTTAAGGAAAATTATGTTTTCGCAAAGGAGGGCAAGTCTAGTGTTGTACTTTTTCAGGTAAGGTATGAGTACACCTCCCACGCAAAAGAACCTGAAGATGGCAAGTTAAGGGAGCTTAATCCTGACCTTTACTGGCTTACTGTAGATGCAGAACAAATACTTCCGAAACCATTTACGTGGAAGTTCCCTCCAATAAATGTCAACAGAATTTATACGTAGGATCAGCATCAAGTGAAATAGTGTTCATCATGGCTGTTTCATCGCAGTCAGGGAATTTTACGCAATGAATGCAATCTGCCCATATTTTCAGCGGAAGCTCTGACCTGTCAATTATTTTAAATTCAAATTTTTTAAAAAAATCAGGCTGGTATGTAAGGGTAAAGACATGAGTCATTCCATATTCGGTTGCTTCTTCCATCATTCTTGATACAAGAATTCTGCCGATGCCTTTTTTATGATAATTTGCATTAACAGCAAGAGATCTGATTTCAGCAAGGCTTTCCCAGCAAAACTGCAAAGCACAGCATCCAATAATTTCACTTGTATCATCATCTTCAAATACCCAAAAATCTCTTAAATGATCATATAGCTGACTTAATGGCCTCCCTATCATTAAATTTTTTTGTGCAAAGGAATTGATGAGCTTGTGTATTTTTTTTACATCTTTTAGTGTTGCATGTCTTAACATAATAATTAATAAACTTTACTTTTATTGTGATTGGTTAATTATTTTGGAATAAAAATTCCAATTACTCCTTTTTTTTCTTCTGTGTCAATTACTTTCCCTGAATCTGGATCAAATTTTTTGTATATAATATTGTCTGGAACAGGAAAATATTCAGGATATTTTTTATTATCAATTATATATTTCATTATGTCTCTCCAAATAGGTAAGGCCGCCCTTGCTCCAGTTTCTGAATATCCAAGTGATGAATTGTCATCGCACCCCACCCAGACCCCTAATGCAACACTAGGCGAAAAGCCAATAAAAAGGGCATCTCTGTAATTATCTGTGGTTCCAGTTTTTCCCCCAAGGGGATGTCCGTGGAGACGGGTATTTTTTCCTGTACCTTCTAAAATTACTGCCTGTAGAATATCAACCATTATTGCTGCTTCCTGCCTTGGATAGACTCTTTTTTGATAAATTTCTTTTTTTGAAAAAATAGTCTCTCCTGATTTTTTTATTTTTTCAACATACCATGGCTTTTTATAAATTCCGCTTGCAGGGAAGACAGAGTAGGCTGAGGTAAGTTCAATAAGAGTTGTTTCATAAGTTCCAAGAGCAAGTGAAAGCGTAGGTTTAAGTTTGGATGAAATTCCAAGAGTTTTAATAAAAGATATCAGATTTTTTGGGCCAAGAGATTCAAGAAGTCTTATGACAGGTATATTTTTTGAAAGAGCAAGAGCTTTTCTTATGGTGATTTCTCCAGAAAAAGTTTTGGAAAAATTATTAGGTACCCAGTCCTTATTACCGTAAATATTAAATACACTTGGAACATCCCTTAATGTTTTGTTTTGTTCATATCCTTCTTTTATTGCAAGAGCATATACAAAGGGCTTAAAAGCAGACCCTGGCTGTCTTTTTGCATAAATAGCCCTGTTGAATTTCGATTTTGAATAATCTCTGCCACCGGAAAGAGCAAGTATTTTTCCGGAATTGATATCAATAGCTATAACTGCACACTCAGGTTTTGAACTTATATTTTTCTCTTTCATCCGTTTTTCAAGGGCCTTTATATTTTTTTTTATTGACTTATTAACAGCATCCTGAATTTTGGAGTCAAGGGACGTGTGGATTTCAAGACCTGACTTATAAATCATTTCGTAACCAAATTTATTTTCAAGGCTTTGTTTTACTATTGAAGTAAACCAGGCATAATTTTCGTTAGAAGCTTTTTGGGGTTCAAGTTCTATTGGTAATGAAATAAATTTTTCATATTGAGCAGAAGAAATTTTTTTTTCAAAAAGCATATTTGCTAAAACCTGATTTCTTCTTTTAAGTGCAGGTTCAGGATTTAAAAGCGGTGAAAGATAACTTGGTGCTTTTGGCATTCCTGCAATAAGTGCTGCTTCAGCAATATTTAATTCAGAAGCAGATTTGCTGAAATACGTTTGAGCAGCAGCTTCTGCTCCGTAAGCTCCACTTCCAAAATAAACTTGATTCAGATAAAGAGCAAGAATCTCTTTTTTTGTATATTTTTTTTCAATTTGGAAAGCTAAGATAATTTCAATTAATTTTCGTTTTATTTTTTTTTCAGAGGATAAAAAAAGAGTTTTTGCAAGCTGCTGGGTCAAGGTACTGGCACCTTGTGCAAAAGAACCTGATTTTATATTTTTTAAAAGTGCTCTTAACATTCCCTTGGGAGAAATACCTGAGTGATCGAAAAATTTTCTGTCCTCTGTTGTTATCAGTGCATCTATGAGATGCTTTGAAAAATCATTAAGATCAAGACTGATTCTTTTTTCTTTGTACAACTGGCTGATTATTTTTTTGTCTGATGAATATATTTTAGTTATATGGGGCGGTGTATAGGTTTCAAGTTTTTTTATTTCATTTAGATCGCTGAGTTTGAATACATAAATGCCTATACTAGCTCCAAGGATTATGCTGGCACTTAAGAAAAAAAAGGTAAATATAATAAATTTTTTGAAATTAATGCTCATTATTTTTTAAAAAGTTCTTCTAATGCTTGTTTTAGATCTTCATCTCTAAAAGGTTTGTTTATAACTTTATTGATCCCGGCTTCTTTTATTTTTTTAGCATCAAGTCTGTTTTTACTTGTTTGTCCAATAAAATCACTTTGAGTTGTTATCATTATGATTGGAAGTTTTTCAACTGGATAAAGTTCTCTTGCTTTTTGAGTTACATCAAGTCCGTTAAGTTCAGGCATGTTTAGATCTGTAATTAAGAGGTCTGGTTTTTCATGTTGCAAAGCCTCTAAAGCCTTTGCAGGAAATTCAAATAATACCGGCAGATACCCCATTTGATGAAGTTTTTGTTTGTAAATTCTCAGCATCATTTTTGAGTCATCAACAGCAAAAACAGTGAGAAGTTTTTTATCTTCTTTAAGCTCTGTTGAAGCCATAATTTTCTCTACAATTTCGTCTTGATCAAGAGCTGCAAGAAGATTTGTAAAGTGCTGCCTTGTATCTGGATGAGTATTTTTTGCAAGATGGATTATGGCTAGATTTGCAAAATTTTTTTCTTTTATAAGCTGTTCAAAGGTTCTGTCTGCACCAGCGTCTATTATGGTTGAAACAATATCTTTCGACGAATTGTCCATTGCTGAAACCATATTTTTTATCCCTGCTACAAGAATTGGAGAAAGATTTTTGTCTATTGCCCTTGCAGCAGCCATTTTTACCTGTTTTTCCGGATCTTCAAGGCCCTTTGCCAGGCTTATGGCGGCTTTGTCAGAAGGCAGTTTTTCAAGAGCTTCATATGCTGCAAATCTTATATTGGGATTATCAGGGTTTTTGAATAAAAGTTTGGATACAGCCTGTATTGCACTTTTATCTCCAATGTTTCCAAGGACATTTAAAGTAAAAATTGTAGCATCATCATCTTCACACTTAAGGTTTTCAATTACCATTGGCACTGCTTTCTCACCGATTTCAACAAGTTTGTCTATTGCTCTATTCCTTATTGAAGTAGAATGAGAATTTAAAAGCTGAATAAGTTTGGATAGAGCATAATGGTCTTGAACTTCTGCAAGCTTGTCGACAATAAGAAGATCTGCTTCAGTTTCTCCTATAATTGCTTCTCCAAGAAGGTTTATTGCAGAAGGACCTCCAACCTGAGAAAGGGCATTTACAGCTTCAATTTTAAGTCCTGTATGGCCAAAGTAAAGAAAATCAGCTATTTTTCTTATGGTCGAGGTTGAGCCTATTGATGCAAGAGCCCTTATAGCTGCAGTAAGAGTTGATACATTAGTTTCATTGACAAGAATATCATTTAAGGCGGGTACAGCCTCTGCAATTTGGAGTTCACCTGCAACCTGAATCAGAAGAGCCTTATTTTTAACTTTTGGGTCGTTTAAATATTCTGCAATAAGTTCATTGTGGTTAAAAAACTTATCTACTAGAAGAGAATGGAGTCTTTTTTTTATTGCAGGCTCCTTTATTTCAAATTTTATTATGTGAATAAGGCAGGGATAGGACATTTCATCAGGAGCTCTGTTTATTTCGTAAATAATTTTTGCCTGACTTTTTTCATCAAGCTCCGGGAAAAATTGAATTAATGCCTTTGCCTTAACAATGTCTTTTTCTTTTATGCAAAATTTAAGTTCATTTATAAATTCTTCTGGATTAACAGGCATTTTTTCTCCCTGAATTTTTAGTTTATAACTGATAAAATAAAAGAGACGTGATTCTAGTCAGGTTTATTTTTAATTTTTAAAAAACTAATAAAAATTTTATTGGTTTCAGACACCTTTAAATTGGTAGAAGGTTGAGTTTAAATATCTTTGAGGTTTGAACATTTGTGTGTCATTAGTAAGGGATTCAGTTGAACCTATTAATAGATATCCGTCTTTTTCAAGAGAATTTGAAATCGTCTGGTAAAGTTTTTTTCTGTCTGGCGGATTAAAGTAAATTGCAACATTTCTGCAAAAAATTATATCAAATTTCCCTGGCGTGCTAAAAGATTTTAAAAGGTTTACTTTTTGGAATGAAACCATTGATCTTATTTCATCTTTTATTCTCCAGTCTTCGCCTGTTTTATTAAAAAATTTTTTTAGTCTTTCTGGAGTAAGTCCTCTTGCGACTTCAAATTTATTGTACTTGCCGTAGCTTGCCTTTGCTATGGCAGCATCTGAAATATCCGTACCAATAAGTCTTATATTATACTGTTTTGTATTAGCAATGCCAAGTTCATGGATAATCATAGCTACACTGTAAATTTCTTGGCCAGTTGAACTTGCAGCACTCCAAACTCGAATATTCAAAGTCCTGCCAGTTTTTTCTGCTGTTCTTTTATCTATAAGATCTGGTAAAATTTTGTACTTTAGAAGTTCAAAAGGACTTTTGTCACGAAAAAAATATGTTTCATTGGTTGAAATTGCATCAACTATTTGCTTTTCGATTTTTTTTTGAGCATCATTTAAAGCTAAGTTGTAAAGATCTTTAAATGAGCTAAGATTATATTCTTTTAAAAGGGGCCGTAATCTTGTTTCAATAAGATATTCCTTTCCAGGATCAAGGGATATCCCTGAAATAGACAGAATATATTTTGAAAAAAGAGAAAATTCAACCGAAGTTATTTTTACCATAATTTTATCACCGCAGCTTTGATGTGCTTTTGACAGTTTTAACTATTTCATCAGCAATTTTTTCCAGGGGACAGACAATATCAGCAATTTCATTGTCTATCGGTGCTTTAGGCATTCCATAAACAGTACAGGTTTCTTCGTTTTGGGCTATTATTGTTGAATTTTTTTTGTGCATTTCAATAAGCCCTTTATAACCGTCTGAGCCCATACCAGTCATTATTACACCGGTTGCTCTTCCTACATAATAGTCTGCAACTGATCTAAAAAGATAATCTGCTGAAGGTTTGCAGCTGTTTTCAGGAGGATCATCTGTAATTTTAATCAGCCTTCTTAATCCATCATTGGAGGCAGAAATTTTCATTTGTTTTCCTCCAGGAGCAATATAAACTTTATTTGCTTCTATTGTGTCTCCGTTGGAGGCTTCCTTAACACTAAGCTTAGACTTTGAATCAAGGCTTTTTGCAAGTGAGGCAGTAAAAACCGGAGGCATATGCTGTACAATAAGTATTGGCACTCCTAAATCAGCAGGAAGCATAGGGATCATTTTAGCAAGAGCATTTGGCCCCCCTGTTGATATTCCTATTGCAACTATTTCAGACCTTGATTTTAAAGATAAAGTCCTTGGTTGTAGTAATATTTTTGTTTCAGGCTTTTTAATAGTATCAGGTGTATTAGATTGGTATTTGTGCTTGCCTGTTAGCTTTAATCTTAGCTCTTTTCGTTTTAAAAAAGCCTGGATTATTGGTACAAGATTTAGTTTCACACGTTCCATATTTTCCTTCATTGAACTGCCTTCTGAAGAAGGTTTTTCAATGAAGTCAAATGCTCCAAGCTCAAGTGCCTTGATGGTAATCTGGCTTCCTCTGCTTGTAAGGGTGCTTACCATTAAAACACCGACATCAGAATTTTTTTTGTTTAGTTCCTCAAGAACTTCAAGACCGTTCATTCCAGGCATTTCAACATCAAGGGTTATCATGTCAGGTTTTAAGGAATCAATTTTGCTTAAAGCAACTTTACCAGTATTAGCAGAGCCAACAACTTCAACCTGGGGGATTTCTTTAAGTATGTCGCTTAATATTTTTCTGTAAAATATTGTATCATCTATTACTAAAATTTTAACTTTATCCACTATGATATCCCGATTAATCAGTTGATAGAACTTTATCTATATCTAAAATCCCAATAAGGGTTTTTTCAGTTTTGACAACATTCTCAAAATAACTTCCCTGGATGCCTCCCAAGTTAGCAGGCGGGGTGTCAAGTTCTTCAGCCTTTGCAACTATTACATCACTGATTTTATCAACAAGAAGGCCTATTTGTTCATCATAGAAATTTACAATTATGTTTCTGTTGCTTTTGTTTTTTTTTACAGGAGACAACCCAAGTTTTTTACCAAGATCAAGAATTGTTACAATTCTTCCCCTTAAATTTAAAACTCCTTTTACAAAATTTTCTGATTGAGGCACAGTTGTAAAATCAAACTGCTTATTTATTTCCTGGATATTCAATATATCAATTCCACAAAGAGCTTCTCCGACATAGAATGTTGCAAGTTCGAGATTCTTGCTTATGGTCTTCTGTCTAGTCATTTTCAGTCCTTTTTAATTAAGATAGTTTCTTATTGTTTCAAGAAGTTTTTCTCTGTCGAGTTTTATCTGATAGTCATCTATACCAACAGACTTTCCCTTTGCTATATCACCTTCCCCTGCTAAAGATGTAAGGGCTACAACAGGAATTTCAGAAAATCTTTCATCTTTTTTAATTTTTGATGTTAATTGAAATCCGTCCATATTTGGCATTTCAAGGTCTGTAAGTATGAGATTATAGTCTGTTTCTCCGCTAGAAATTATTTTCCAGGCAACTTCCCCGTCTTCTGCAATTGTTACGTTATATCCGTCTTCTTCTAGGAATCCTTTAACTTGGTTTCTGAAAAATGATGAATCTTCGGCAAAAAGAATTTTTATAGAACTTGCTTCAAGAGATTCTCTTTTCATTATTGAAGATGATGACTCTGCTTCATTGTACCAGTCTGGATGAAGTGTTTTGAAAAATGAGTAAACATCAACCATAAGAGTAGTCATATTGTTTATGATAAGTGAACCCATTATTCCAGGCTGTTTAAGAGTTTGTGGATCAATGTTTAGTACAACATCAACTGCATCTACAGGAGGCTGAACCATAAGGCCGACCTCTTTTCCTGTAAGTTTAAAAACTATAACTTCTACCTGCTCAGAATCAGGAAGTGGCTTAACATTTGCAACCTCTCCCAACTCATGAAGAGGAAGAGATCCGCCTCTGTATTGAACTACTCGTTGTCCACCTACAAGCTCAATATCCTTTGATTTTATTCTTTCAATTCTTTGTACAAGATTTAAAGGAACTGCGAACTGTTCTTCTTTGGTATTTCTAAAAAGAAGAAGGGATGCATGTTCTTTTAGCTTGTCTGATGATTTTTCAATTTTTTCTTTTTCTTCTGCAAGTTTTTTAGAGGAAGAAGAAGTCGATAAATGGCTCATTTCGGCAATTGAAGCAACATCAATTATGAGGGCAACTCTTCCGTCTCCCATTATTGTTGCACCTGCGTATCCTTTGCAGTTTTTTAAATGTTTTCCAAGCGGCTTTACAACAATTTCTTCTGAGTCCATTAGTTCATCTACAATAAGACCGTATCTGTATGTACCTGCTGAAACAACTGCAATATTTATTGCACTTTTTGCATGATATCTTCTATCGAAATCCGACCTTCTTTGAAGTTCTTCCTCAGATACGGTATCAGATTCGGGAGAAAAAAGGTCTTTGGACCGTCTGTCAGCAATGTTATCTCTTCTGTCTAGCCTTTCCTCTCCTGTTTCTGGATCAATAAAAGTCCTTTTTATTCCAAGAACATCAGAAAGTCTTATTAACGGCAGTAAAGTCCCCCTGAGCCTTACAACTGCGGCATCACCGACTTTTTCAATTTTATCTTTGATCTGTCCTGCAGGTACTCTTAAAAGTTCATCTAAGTTAACCTGAGGGATTGCGTACTTCTCATTGCCTGTTGATATTATCTGGCTTGGAATAATTGCTAGAGTTAGCGGAAGTTTTATTTTTATTGCAGTGCCTCTTCCTTTTTTCGAATCAATATCAATTATTCCGCCAAGTTTTTCAAGATTGCTTTTTACAACATCCATTCCAACGCCCCGGCCTGAAACATCTGTTACCTGTTCTGCTGTTGAAAATCCAGGAGCAAAAATCAGTCCCATTTTATCTTTTGCTGAAAGCAGATTTACATCTTGTTCAGTTATAATTCCTTTTTTTACAGCAACAGAAGCTATTCTTTCAGGATCTATTCCACCACCGTCATCTTCAATTTCAATATTTACCTGACCTGCCTCGTGAAAGGCTTTCAGGCTTATTGTCCCTTGCGGAGATTTGCCTGCCATCTGCCTTACCTCAGGTCTTTCAATACCGTGGTCTACTGAATTTCTAACTAGATGAGTAAGAGGATCATTGATCGCTTCGATTATTGTTTTATCGAGTTCAACATCTTTTCCCTCGAGCACAAGATTGATTTCTTTGCCAAGTGTTTTTGACAAATCTCTTACAACTCTGTTAAATTTGTTGAAAACATTGGATATGGGCTGCATTCTTGTTTGCATGATAGCTTCTTGAAGTTCTGAAGTTATCATATCAATTCTTTGGCTTGCAGATTCAATATTATGCTGGTTAGATGAATTAAGTCCCTGGACAAGCTGGTTTCTGCTTAAAACAAGCTCTCCTGCAAGTGTCATTAAACTGTCAAGAAGATTTACATTTACCCTTAGTGATGTAAGAGTCTTTTTTGATTGTTCATCATTAGAATTATTAGAAGGCTGGTCTTCGTTATTTTCATCTATTTCTTCAGCCAAGTTTTTTTCTACAGTTTTTTTTGCAGGTTTTTGTTTTTCAGGTTCTATTTTTTTAGGTTGTTTAACTATATCCTGTTCTCTTATAATTTTTTCTTCTGTTTCTTCAATCAAGGGCAATTTAGGACTTTTTTCCGAATAAGATTTTTCTTTTTTTGTTTTTTCTTCTGAAACTGGCATATCTTCGTCTGTTATGTTGTAAACATATTCAGGATCTAAATCTACGAGTATTGAGGCCATATCTGGTTCTATTATTGAACCGAAAAGAATTATAAATGGAATTCTTGTTGGGATATTGTCATCTAGAGTACCTACAGAAGAAATATCTACCTTGCAGTCTAGGATAACACCGCTTTTCAGAAGAGAATTAATTACATCCAGAGGGTTTTTATCTTTTTTATGCACATCGTGAATAAGATCGTATTCAAGAATATATATAAATTTACCTTGTTTTTTTGCCTGTTCAATATCATATCTGTTTGAATGTAAAATTGTGCTTTTTTCAGGGTGGTGAATTTCACAAATTTCTTGAATTGCAATTTTTTCTTCTTCTGGAAGGGTGCTTTCAGTAATGTTTTTAAGATCATGTATGTATTGGCTTATATCCTGATCGTTGCTTGTTTCAACATTTGATATAAGTTCTCTTAATTTATCAAAACTTCTTAGCAGGATGCTTATTATATCTGATGAGGGTATTAGTTCCCTGTCTCTGATAAGGCCAAGTATGTTTTCAAGGTTGTGTGAAAGTTCTTTTATAGCGTCAAGGCCCATGAATCCGGCTCCACCTTTTACAGAGTGGGCTGCTCTGAAAACATTATTTATCAGCTCGTCATCAATTTCCTCCCCCTGTTCTTCAAGGGCAAGCAAATCTGTCTCTATATCACTAAGATGCTCAAGTGATTCTTCAACATACATTTGCAAGGTTTCGTCATCTTCAAAAAACATAGGGGCTCCTCCTAGTTAAAGTAATTTTTTTAAAAAACTGGGAAATAATATAGCTTTGGGTTGCTGATGAAATTTTTAAATATTGGGAACTAGTATTAGTGCTAAAAGCTGGGCATTTTATCATATTTTGTATCCATGATAAGGTTTTTAGTGCAAATTTTCAATAATTTTATATGTTTTATTATCTGATTTCAAGCAATAAAGATTATAGTTTAAAACCTAATCTTTAAAAAGAATATCACCCTCGCTAAAATTTGTGTTTTCTATTTTAATAAAAACTGTTTCATTAGGCTTGGCTTTTTCCAGTATATTAAAGTTTTCATCTGTAATTTTTTCAATTAAATAAGGTGTCAACTTTTTGCCTGGAGAGAGAATTTTTATTTTTTCATTAGGTATAATTTTGTTTTTTGCATCAACAATAAGCATATTATTTTTTATACCCTTAATTGTGCCAAGGAAATTATGAACATTGTCAGGTTTGATATTTTCAAAATTTGCAGATACTGAATCAGGATCATTTAAAAAAAAACCAGTGCAGTAGTTTCTGTTAGCAACACTTGAAAGAAGTTCTAGCCACTCATGTTTAAATTTGTAGCTTTCGGCTTGAAAATAACTGTCTATAGCTTCTCTGTATACTTTTACAACTGATCCAAGATAAAAAGTCCCCTTCATTCTTCCTTCAATTTTAAGTGAATCAGCTCCGGTTTCGATAACTTTGTCTAAGTGTTCTATCAGGCAGAGATCTTTTGAATTAAAAATGTATGTGCCTCTATCATCTTCCATTACAGGATAATATTCCCCTGGCCTAAGCTCTTCTTGAACATGATATCTCCATCTGCAAGGATGAGAGCATTTCCCTTTATTTGCGGATCGTCCTGACATAAAGCTGCTTAAAAGGCATCTCCCAGAATATGAAATGCACATAGCACCATGTATGAAAATTTCTACTTCGAGATCTGAGTTTTCCTTTACAGATTTTATTTGATCCATTGTAAGCTCTCTTGCGAGGTTTACTCGAGAAACACCTGATTTTTTCCAAAAGTTTGCAGACATATAATTTGTTGTATTAGCCTGGGTGCTTAGGTGTATTGGAATTTCAGGTGAATATGACAAGGCTAGTTCAACTACACCTGGGTCTGCAATTATTAAGGCATCTGGTTTTATTTCTGAAAGAAATTTAAGATAATTTTTAAACTCTGTTAATTCAGAGCTATCAGGAAAAATATTGCAGGTAATATAAATTTTTACATTGCGTTCCCTTGCAAATGATATGGCTTTAGCCATTTCTGTATTTGTAAAATTGCCTGCAAAATTTCTAAGGGAGAAGTTTTTACCGCCCATATAAACAGCATCAGCACCAAAATGAATTGCAGTTTTTAGTTTTTCAAAACTTCCAGCTGGAGCCAATAATTCTGGTTTTTTTATTTTCACTTTTTTAGTCCAATTTAAATCATTAAAAAAATTTATTTTTTAAGAAACTAAACTCTTGTTATTTAAAGTTAAGATTAAAAATTTGATTGGTGATCAAATTAAATTTTTTATTTGAACTGAAATAAATAGAGATTTTCAGACAATTAGTAGTTATCAAAATTAGTTCTAATTGTTAAGGAGATATTTGATTTGGATTATATACTAAGTATGACTCTATAAGTTGGTGCCCCCGGCAAGAATCGAACTTGCGCACAAGGATTAGGAATCCTATGCTCTATCCACTGAGCTACGGGGGCTTTAGATTTAAGCTTGATAATAAAAAAACATTTTCAAGTCAATATAAAAATAAAAGTATTAAAAAAGGGTTGTTATCAGCCTTTAATTATTCAACATAAACCTCCTGACCCGGGAAAATTGTTGCGGAACTGCTCAAATCATTGATGTTTAGGAATCTTTTTAAAGACATATTATGCTGTGATGCTATTCTGAAAGGGCTGTCACCAGATTTTACTTGATATTTGATAAGTGTCTTGTTAGTGCTTTTAACCTTAATTTTCTGTCCAATGGACAAAAGATTTGAGTTAAGGTTGTTTATTCTTTTTAGTTGTCCAGCAGAGGTATGGAATCTTTTTGCGATTGACCACAAAGAATCACCTCTTCTGACTGTATAGTATGTAATTCCTGATTTTGATTTTGATATTTCTGGTCTTATATCAGAAGCAGTCAGATATGTTTTGCTGGGAATTTTCAAAAGCTGCCCTGGTAAAATATAATTATTCTTTGACAGTCTATTTGTAAGCATTATGGATTTAACTGAAGTTCTGTATCTGTTTGCTATTTGTGAAAGCGTTTCTCCTCTTCTTACCTTATGCATGGCATATGATTTTTCAAGCTTTTTTTCTGGAAGCTTATCTAAACTTGCAGTTAAAATTGTAATTTTACCTGGAGGTACGTTTACATTACATCCTTCTGGTGGAACAATATCATAACGAAGTGCAGGATTTAGTTCTCTTAGGCCTTCAAGGTCTGTATTAATAATTTTTGCAATGTCTTTTAGATGTACAGATTTTTTTATATAAATTTTTTCCGTATTATAGCTTTCATAGGTTTGGATATCCGAAAAGCCATATTTTTCCATATTTTTGATAATATGAAGGGTTGCAATAAATCTAGGAACATATCTTGCTGTTTCATAAGGCAGCTGCAAATATAAATCCCAAAAATTATCAAGGTATTTAAGCTTTTGTCTTTTTATGGTTCTAAGGACTCTTCCTTCACCACAATTATAAGCTGCAAGAACTGTTGCCCAATCACCAAAAATAGAATGAAGCTCCTTTAAGTAAGCTATTGCTGCATCAGTTGAGGCTTCAGGGTCAAGTCTTTCATCTATGTATAAATTTCTTTTAAGCCCAAATTTATATCCTGTTGAGGGAATAAACTGCCATAATCCCAAAGCCCTTGCGTGTGATAAAGCTTTTTCTTTAAAACCACTTTCAATTAATGGGAGCCAGGCAAGCTCTTCAGGAAGATCAGCATCTCTAAGTTTTTTAAGAATCATAGGCATAAATTTTCCAGATCTTTTATAGGAATATATAAAAAAATTTCTCTCAGGGCCTGTAAACCTTTTAATTTCTTTTTCTATGTGCGAATTCATAGTTAAAGGGATTTCTTCTGCCATTCCCTTGGTACCGGTAATTCTTGTTGAATAAATTTCCATTATTCTTTTAGCTATGGTGTATCTTAGGTCATCTAACTGCTGGGTGATGGTTGTTCCTTCAGAAGGGATTTCAGAAAGAATCCTATAAGCCTGATCAAGAGCTTTTAAAGCATTTTCTTGCTCATTGTTTTCTCTAAATTTTTGAGAGGCATCACAAAAATCAAGAGCCTCTTCAATGGAGCTAGAATAAAAATCAGTGTCTTGCTGAGGCTGACAAATTTCTTCTTCAGGTAATTCTTTTGAAATATTATCATTATAATAGGGTATTTTATTTTGGTCGATAAGCTCTGAATTTTCATTTTGTGTATTTTGAATTTCAGAATCAATATTTGTATTTTCTGTTGAGATGGCATCAGGTTCAATAATAGATGATTTGTTTGTAAGTGAGCATGAGTTAAGAATAAGTGCGATTGCTATAGTTAGTAAAATAGTAAATCTTTTCATAGTCATATTTGATGTCTTTGTGGTTAGAATTAATATTTAAGAATAAAATAGTAACTTTACTTTTAAACTAAATAAAGTTAAATAGCCTTCGAGTCAAGGTTTATTGGCAAAAAAGCTTTAGAATCAAGGCATTTAAAAAAAAATAAAAAAAGCTTGATTTCTAGATTGAGATGGTGTTAAAAGAAGAAGTTCTTTTTATGAAGGCCAACGTAGCTCAGCTGGCAGAGCTGCTGATTTGTAATCAGCTGGTCGGGGGTTCAAGTCCCTCCGTTGGCTCCATAAAAATATTTTTTGAGCGGGAGTAGCTCAGCTGGCAGAGCGTCAGCCTTCCAAGCTGAATGTCGCGAGTTCGAACCTCGTCTCCCGCTCCATTTTTATTGGTAAAAGAAGCCCATGTAGCTCAGTAGGTAGAGCGCTTCCTTGGTAAGGAAGAGGTTCACCGGTTCGACTCCGGTCATGGGCTCCATTTTTATTAAATTGAAAAATAAGTAAATAATAAGGTTTAGGAGGGTTAAATAGATGGCTAAGGAAAAATTCGCACGTACTAAGCCTCATGTAAACGTTGGAACAATTGGTCATATCGACCATGGAAAAACAACTCTTACAGCAGCTATTACAAAAAACTGTGCAATGAAGGGCTGGGGACAGCAGGTTGATTTTGATAATATTGATAAGGCTCCTGAAGAAAGAGAAAGGGGTATTACAATTGCTACTTCTCATGTTGAATATGAATCAGCAATTCGTCACTATGCCCATGTTGACTGCCCAGGTCATGCCGACTACATCAAAAACATGATTACTGGTGCTGCTCAGATGGACGGAGCTGTTCTTGTTGTAAGTGCAAATGATGGTCCAATGCCTCAGACACGTGAGCATATTCTGCTTGCACGTCAGGTTGGTGTTCCAAAAATGGTTGTTTTTTTAAATAAATGTGACATGGTTGATGATGAAGAACTTATAGAGCTTGTTGAAATGGAGATTCAAGAACTTCTTGAGTCTTATGAATTTTCAGCAGACGAAACTCCTATAGTAAGAGGTAGTGCACTCAAGGCTCTTGAGTCAGAAGATGTTAACTCTCCTGATTCAGAATGTATATGGAAGCTCTTAGAAGCACTTGACTCAACAATTCCTGAGCCAGAGCGTTTGGTTGATCAGGCTTTTCTTATGCCTGTTGAAGACGTTTTTTCAATTTCAGGCCGTGGTACTGTTGTAACAGGAAGAGTTGAAAGAGGTAAAATCAAGCCTGGTGAAGAAATTGAAATTGTTGGTATTAGACCTACAATTAAAACAGTGTGTACTGGTGTTGAGATGTTTAGAAAAATTCTTGACGAAGGTCTTGCAGGTGATAACGTTGGTCTTCTTCTCCGTGGTACTAAAAGAGATGAAGTTGAGCGTGGTCAGGTTTGTGCTAAGCCAGGAACAATTACACCTCATACAAAATTCAAAGCTGAAGTTTATATTCTTACCAAAGAGGAAGGTGGAAGACATACTCCTTTCTTTACTGGCTACAGACCCCAGTTTTTCTTTAGAACAACTGACGTAACAGGTATCTTGAATCTCCCAGAAGGTATAGAAATGATTATGCCTGGAGATAACGTAACAATAGATGCTGAGCTAATCGCTCCAATTGCTATGGAAAAAGAACTAAGATTCGCTGTTAGAGAAGGTGGTAGAACAGTTGGTGCAGGTGTTGTTGCGGAAATAATCGAGTAGTCCTTAAAGGGGGTGTCCGATGAGAGTTAATATTACATTGGCATGTACAGAGTGCAAACAAAGAAATTATACCAATACAAAAAATAAGCGGACAACTCCAGATAAACTAGAGTTTCGTAAGTTTTGCAAGTTTTGCGGAAAGCACACTTTGCATAAAGAAACCAAATAGAAGCTAAAGCTGCCTTTTGGCAGCTTTTATGCAGGCCAGTAGCTCCAACGGCAGAGCAACGGACTCCAAATCCGAGGGCTGGGGGTTCGAATCCCTCCTGGCCTGCCATTTTTTTGTTTATTATGGAGTAGGTGTACAATTATGGGGCGGTTGCATCAGAAAAAAACTGATCAGGAAAAAAGAGAAAAAAGAAAAAAAATTCAAGAAGATAAGCTTGAAACTGAGTCAAACTCTGTAAAAAAAGCTTATGTTCCTGCTAAGACAGCAGTTAAAGCAAAAGAGATTAATAAAAACTCTTTTTTTCACAGATCCATAGAATTTGTAAAAGAGGCTAAAGGCGAGCTTAAAAGAGTTGTCTGGCCTGGACGAAAGCAAACTATTGCATCAACAATTATGGTGGTTGTTTTTGTTGCAATAATTTCTTCATTTCTGGGATTGGCAGATTTTATACTGTCCGGTCTTATGGCTTTAGTACTCCGGTCATAAAATTTAGGAGTTTATATTTTGGCGGATTTAAAATGGTACATAGTACATGTTTACTCAGGTTTTGAGAATCGGGTAAAACTTTCTTTGGAAGAAAAAATTTCTGTATCTCCATTCAAGGAGAGCTTTGGAGATATAATTGTTCCTACTGAAACTGTTGTAGAATTAGTTCAGGGAAAGAAGAAAGAATCTTCAAGAAAGTTCTATCCAGGATATATACTGATAAATATGCACCTTACCGATGCGACTCAGCATCTTGTTAGCAGTTTACCCAAAGTTACAGGATTTCTTGGGAGTACTAATAAACCAACACCAGTGAGCAATCGTGAGGTTGACCAAATTCTTAAAAGGATGGAGGAAGGTAAGGATAAGCCACTTCCAAAATACTATTTTGAATCAGGAGATGAAGTCAGAGTAATTGATGGTCCATTTACAAACTTTAATGGAACTGTAGAGGAAGTAAACCCTGAAAAGGGTAAAATTAAAGTTCTTGTTAGTATATTCGGCCGTTCTACACCAGTCGAGCTTGATTTTGTTCAGGTTAAAAAATTATGATATTTTATAAATATTCGGGAGTTTTGTGATGGCAAAGAAAGTAATGGCGCAAATAAAGCTACAGGTTCAGGCTGGAAAGGCGAATCCGTCTCCTCCAATCGGTCCTGCACTTGGTCAGCATGGCGTAAATATAATGGATTTTTGTAAGGCATTCAATGCCAGAACTCAAGAAGACGTCGGGATGATTATACCTGTAGTTATTACAGTATATCAGGACAGAACATTTACATTTATTACAAAGACTCCTCCTGCTGCTGTTCTTTTAAGAAAAGCCCTTAAACTTGAAAAAGGTTCTGCAGAACCAAACAAGACCAAAGTTGGTAAAATTAAGCGCTCCCAGCTTGAAGAAATAGCCCAGATGAAAATGCAGGATTTGAATGCACATGACCTTGATGCAGCAGTTAAAATAATTGCAGGTACAGCAAGAAGCATGGGTATTGAAGTTGTAAAATAAAATTTGAGGGATGGTAAAATGCCTAAGCGCGGAAAAAAATATTTGGAGTCAATGAAAAAAATTGATTCTGAAAAAATATATTCATTGGAAGAAGGGCTGAAGCTGGCCCTTGAGTCAAGATTCGCGAGTTTTGATGAAACAGTTGATGTTGCATTAAAGCTTGGGGTTGACCCAAGACATGCGGATCAGATGGTTAGAGGTTCTGTTGTTCTTCCTAATGGCACAGGAAAAGATGTAAGAGTTCTTGTTTTTGCCAGGGGAGAAAAAGCAAAAGAGGCTGAAGAAGCAGGTGCAGACTTTGTCGGAGCTGAAGATTTTGGCGAAAAAATTCAGGCAGGCTGGCTTGAATTTGACACAGCAATCGCAACACCAGATATGATGGCTGTTGTTGGAAAGCTTGGTAAAGTTTTAGGTCCTAGGGGCCTTATGCCTAATCCAAAAAGCGGTACAGTTACCATGGATGTTGCAAGAGCTGTTAAAGAATCTAAAGCTGGTAAAATTGAATTTAGAGTTGAAAAAGCCGGTATAGTTCATGCTCCAGTTGGAAAAGCTTCTTTTGGTTCTGATAAACTTTTAGAAAATATTAAATCCTTGCTTGAGACAGTTCAAAAATTAAAGCCTTCGTCAAGTAAAGGGGCTTATTTTAGAAGTTTTGGCCTTTCTACTACAATGGGCCCTGGTATCAAGGTGGATACAGCAGAAATTAAAGATATAGTTAAATAATAAATCAATTACTGTCAAAGACAGTAGGTACACTTAAATGTGTGTATAAACGGCTTTGCCGGCCTACCGAGGCGGTTTATTAAGTTTTGGTCTTGGCTGGCACCTCTGTTGTTATTTTATTGAAAGGAGGTGTAAATACAATATGAACAGGTCACAAAAAGTTAATGTTGCAAATGAGCTTCATGAATGCCTGAAAAAATCGCAGATATCTATTCTTGCTGATTATAAAGGGGTTGATGTTGAAGGTCTGAATTCATTAAGGAGTCTGCTTAGAAATGCTGATTGTCGAATTCAGGTTGTTAAGAATACTCTTTTAAGAAGAGCTTCTGAAGGAACTCAAACTGCTGAACTTAAAGATTTTTTTACAGGTCCTAATTCTATTACTACTACTGAAAGCGATCCGGTTTCCCCAGCAAAAATTCTTATAAAATTTGCAGAAGATAATAAAAAATTTGAGCTAAAAGCTGCAGTTTTAGATGGTAAAATTTTAGATCCTGAGCAGATTAAAACTTTGTCAAAACTTCCATCAAAAGAAGTACTTTTGTCACAATTTTTATCTGTCCTCAATGCTGTTCCTACAGGGCTTGTAATGGTTCTTAGCGGTGTTCAGAGAAATTTTGTAAATGTTATAAATGCGATTAAAGAAAAAAAAGAAAACGAATAATTTATTTAAAAATATAATCAATTGTTTAGGAGTATATAGAAAATGTCTGAAATTACAAAAGAACAAGTAATTGAATATCTTTCAAATTTAACTGTACTTGAATTATCTGAGCTTGTAAAAGATCTTGAAGAAAAATTTGGAGTTTCTGCTGCTGCTCCTGTTGCTGCGATGCCAATGGGAATGGTTGCTGATGCTGGTGCACCTGCTGAAGAGAAAACTGAATTTGATGTAATTCTGAAGTCTGCCGGCGATAAAAAAATTAATGTTATTAAAGAAGTTAGAAAAATTACTGGTCTTGGTCTTAAAGAAGCGAAAGCTTTGGTTGAGGAAGCTCCAAAACCTGTTAAAGAAGGTATTGCTAAAGAAGATGCTCAGAAGATCAAGGAAGAGCTTGAAGCTGCTGGAGCTGAAGTCGAACTTAAGTAATTTGTTTACAAATTGTATTTTTTTAGCGGAACTGGCTTTTTTTAGTCAGTTCCGCAATTTGTTATTGGAAATTGAAAAAAATTAAAGTCCATGGAACAATTGTTTTTGAGAATAAGCCATTTTAACATCAAGAACCAAAACAATTATTTGAGATACTTTTTTGAAAGATTTTAATTTTTTTTAAAAAAATTAAAAAAAGTTATTTCGCGAAAACTAGTATTTTTTTATTTTTATTATAATTAAATTGCAGCATTTAAAATTTTCAAAAATTAAATGTTATATTTAACTTTTTTAATAAAAAAATATCTTTTTTTTGTTTTCGACTTTATATTTTAGGGAATTAATCGTTTTTTCAGCAATTAATAAAAGTCTGTATTTTATTAAATACCAAATCCATTGGAGTAGCCATGTCCGGAAATCCTGTGTCAATTAAGCGTTTTAGAAAAATATTCGGAAGGAAGGAAAATGTGTATGATATTCCGGATCTGATCGGAATGCAAAGGGAATCATACGAAAGATTTCTTCAGATGAATGTTCCCCCAGAAAAAAGAGAAGATAAAGGTATTCAGTCAGTATTTAAGTCTGTTTTCCCAATCAAGGATTTTACAGGGTCTGCTTCTCTTGAGTTTGTTTCCTATGATTTTGGTGAAATAAAACATAGTGAACAGGAATGTATTCAAAGGGGAATGACTTATGAAATATCTTTAAGAATCCGTGTCCGTCTGGTGGTTTATGATATAGACAAGGAAAACGGCAGCTCAAGTATCAGGGATATAAAAGAGCAGGAAATTTATTTCGGAACTATTCCCCTTATGACCAAAAGAGGAACTTTCATAATAAACGGAACTGAAAGAGCTGTTGTAAGTCAGCTTCACAGATCTTCAGGTGTTTTTTTTGACCATGACAAGGGCAAAACCCACACAAGCGGTAAAATTGTTTATACAGCAAGGGTGATACCTGTTAGAGGGTCATGGATTGATATGGAAATTGATCCTAAGGATATTTTGCATATCAGAATCGACAGAAGAAGGAAATTCCCTGTTTCAGTACTTTTTAAAGCCTTTGGGTATACAACAGAAGATCTCCTTTCATATTTTTACAAAAAAGAAAAGATTAGATACAAAGACGGTGGCTATATAAGAGATTTTGATGAAATTAAGCTTAAAGGTAAAAGAGCCGGTTTTGATATTATAGATCCAGAAACAGGCGAAGTTGCAGTTAAGAAAGGAAGACTTTTTACAAAAAGAGCTTTGAGACAATTGGAAAAAAGTGGTTTAAAAGAGCTCCCAATTGGCGTCGACGAAATTGTTGACAAAGGACTTGCAACTACTATTATTGACCCAAAAACTGAAGATACCATTGCAAATGCCGGTGATCTTATTGATGAAGTTCTTCTTGAGAAATTTCATGAATTTGGAGTTGATTCATTTGATATACTTTATGTTGATGCTGTTTATAGTGCCGATTCAATAAGAAAAACTATTTCAGTTGATAAGGTTGAAACAAGAGATGAGGCCCTTATGGAAATCTATAAAATTTTGCGCCCAGGGAATCCAGCTACTCCTGAGGTTGCTCAGGATTTTATAGATCATTTATTCTTTAGCGGTTCATATTATGATCTTTCCGGTGTAGGAAGGATGAAATTAAATCACAGGCTTGGGATAAATACAGATATAAATCTTACTACTTTGAGAAAAGAAGATATTCTTTTAACCGCTAAAACTCTTGTTGAGCTAAGAGATACCCAAGGCCCTGTTGATGACATTGATCATCTTGGAAATAGAAGGGTAAGAGCTGTTGGTGAGCTTCTCGAAAACCAGTATAGAATCGGACTCGTCAGAATGGAGAGGGCAATAAAAGAAAGAATGAGCATGCAGGAAGTAGATGCTATGATGCCCCATGATCTTGTTAATTCTAAACCTGTGTCAGCGGTTGTAAAAGAGTTTTTTGGTACAAGTCAGCTGTCTCAATTTATGGACCAGACAAATCCGCTTTCAGAAACAACGCATAAAAGAAGATTGTCAGCTCTTGGGCCTGGGGGTTTGACAAGGGAAAGAGCAGGTTTTGAAGTAAGAGACGTGCATCCTTCACATTATGGAAGAATTTGTCCAATTGAGACTCCTGAAGGCCCTAACATTGGTTTAATTGTCTCACTTTGTACTTTTGCAAAAGTAAATGATTTTGGATTTATAGAAACTCCTTTTAGGGTTGTAAAAGATACAGAAGTTACAAAGGATATTAAGCATTTAAGTGCTTTTGAAGAAAAAGAGATTCCAATTGCTCAGGCAAATGCAAGAATAGGTGGAGACGGCCACTTTATCGATCCTATAATTAATGCAAGGGTAGGTGGTGAAGTAGAGCAGGTTTTAAAAGAAGATGTTCAGCTTATGGACATTTCTCCAAACCAGATAGTGAGCGTTTCTGCATCTCTTATTCCTTTTCTTGAAAGTGATGATGCTAACCGTGCTCTTATGGGTTCCAACATGCAGCGTCAGGCTGTGCCTCTTGTTAAAAGTGAAGCCCCTCTTGTTGGAACAGGTGTTGAAGGCGTTGTTGCAAGAGATTCTGGTGTTACAGTTGTTGCAGAGCATGATGGAGAGGTAGTTGACGTAGATTCATCAAGAATAGTTGTTATGCATGATTTTGATGAAACTGGGAAAATTCCTCCATGTACAGTTTATACTTTGTCAAAATTTAATAGAACAAATCAAAATACTTGTTTTAATCACAAGGTTATAGTCCAAAAAGGTGAAAAAGTTAAAAAAGGTCAGATTATAGCTGATGGCCCTTCAACTGAAAGAGGGGAACTAGGCCTTGGCAAAAATGTAACTATTGCCTTTATGTCTTGGGGAGGATACAACTTTGAGGATTCTATTCTTGTAAGCGATAGGCTTGTAAGGGAGGGTACTTTTACTTCAGTTCATATAGAAGAATTTGAAGTAGTTGCAAGGGATACTAAGCTTGGAAAAGAAGAGATAACAAGGGATATTCCAAATGTTGGTGAAGACGCTCTAAAAAATTTGGATGAAAGTGGAATTATAAAACTTGGTTCTGAAGTTGTTTCAGGAGATATTTTAGTTGGTAAAGTAACTCCAAAAGGGGAAACTCAGCTTTCACCAGAAGAAAAGCTTTTAAGAGCTATTTTCGGAGAAAAGGCAGGAGATGTAAAAGATACATCGCTTAAGGTTCCTCCAGGGGTTGAAGGCGTAGTAATAGATGCAAAGGTTTTTTCAAGAAGAGGCGTTGATAAAGACGACCGTACAAGACTTATAGAAGACAATGAAATTGCAGTACTTGAGAAAAATCGAGACGATAAGATCAGCGTTATTGAATTTACAGCAAAAAATAAAATAGCTTTAATCTCACAAAATCTTGAAGCTGGTGCTAATCTTATAAAAAATAAAAGAACAATAATTAAAAAAGGTGATCTTGTAACTTTAGATCTAATAAATTCTGTCACTCTAGAAGAATTAGAAGGTATTATTGTTTCAAATGATGAAGCAACAGAAAGAATAGATTCTATAATAGAGCTTGCAAAAGAAGAAATAGCTTCTGCAAAAAAAGAATTTGACGACCAGGTAAGTCATTTTGAAAAAGGGGATGATCTTCCTCCTGGGGTCATAAAAATGATTAAAGTTTATGTTGCTATGAAAAGGGTTTTGTCTGTTGGTGATAAAATGGCAGGACGTCATGGTAATAAAGGTGTTGTGTCAAGAGTTCTTCCTGTTGAAGATCTTCCTTTTTTCAAAGATGGAACACCTGTAGATATGGTTTTAAACCCACTTGGTGTTCCATCTCGAATGAACGTTGGGCAGATCATGGAAATTCATCTTGGCCGTGCAGCAAGAGCACTTGGATACCAGATAGAGGAAATGCTTGAGGTTAAAAGAGCTGATTTATTAAGAGAAAAGTTTGAAAGAATATTCAGTGACAACCCTAGAGAACTTGAAAAAATAAAAAATGCTGATGAAGAAGATATTATTGATTTTGCAAAAGAATTCAAAAATGGAGTTCATGTTGCCACACCGGTTTTCGATGGTGCAAAGGAATCTGAAGTAAAGCTGCTTCTTGAAGAAGGCGGTGCTTCACCTCTAGGTCAGGAAATTTTGTATGATGGAAGAACAGGGCTTCCATTTGAAGGTCCTGTAACTGTTGGTACCATGTATATGCTTAAGCTTCATCATTTAGTAGATGACAAGCTTCATGCAAGATCTATTGGTCCTTATTCTCTTGTTACCCAGCAGCCACTTGGCGGTAAGGCCCAGTTTGGAGGACAGAGACTTGGAGAAATGGAAGTATGGGCAATGGAAGCTTATGGTGCAGCCTATGCTCTTCAGGAATTTCTGACTGTTAAATCAGATGACATGGCCGGAAGAACAAGAATGTATGAAAAAATAGTAAAAGGTCAGAATATGCTCGAACCTGGGCTGCCTGAATCTTTTAAGGTTCTGATTAAGGAACTTCAAAGCCTTGGACTTGATCTTAACCTGATTGAAAGTGATAATTAAGGAGGGTTAGTAGTGGACTCAATTTATGATTTTTTTGCTAAACCAACTGATCCCAAACGTTATGAAGGTGTGCAGATTTCGCTTGCTTCACCTGAAACGATCAGGGAATGGTCTCATGGCGAAATTACAAAGCCTGAAACAATAAACTACAGAACATTCAAGCCGGAAAGAGACGGTCTTTTCTGTGCAAAAATTTTCGGTCCTACCAAGGATTATGAATGTAATTGTGGTAAATATAAAAGAATGAAACATCGCGGAGTTATATGTGAAAAATGCGGTGTTGAAGTTATTCAGTCCAAGGTCAGAAGAGACAGAATGGCACATATTGAACTTGTTACTTCAGTTTCACATATATGGTTTTTGAAAAGTCTTCCAAGTAAAATTGGCAATCTTCTTGATATAACATTGAAGAATTTAGAAAAAGTTCTTTATTTTGACTGTTTTATCATACTAGATCCAAAAGATACCGGCTTAAAAAAAATGCAGCTTCTCTCAGATGACAAATTTCATGAAGCACTTGAACTTTATGGAGAAAATTCATTTGAAGCCGGAATTGGTGCAGAGGCTGTAAAAAAACTTCTTGAAGAAATTAATCTTGAGGAAGTTTATTCTGATTTAAAAGAAGATGTAAAGCAGACAAATTCAATTGCCAAAAAGCAGAAACTTGCAAAAAGGATGAAAATTGTAGACGCATTCAGAAGGTCAGGAATTAATCCTTCATGGATGATTCTTGAGGTTGTTCCTGTTCTTCCTCCGGATTTAAGGCCTCTTGTTCCCCTTGAAGGCGGACGTTTTGCAACATCTGACTTAAACGATCTTTATAGAAGGGTTATAAACAGAAATAACAGACTTAAGCGTCTTGTAGAACTAAATGCCCCAGATATTATTGTAAGAAATGAAAAAAGAATGCTTCAGGAAGCGGTTGATGTTCTTTTTGATAATGGAAGGCATGGAAGAGTTGTGACAGGGTCAAATAAAAGACCTTTAAAATCACTTTCTGATACACTCAAGGGAAAACAAGGCCGTTTCCGTCAAAACCTTCTTGGAAAGCGTGTTGATTATTCAGGTCGTACAGTTATTGTAGTTGGTCCACAGTTAAGGCTTCATCAGTGCGGACTTCCTAAGAAAATGGCTTTGGAACTTTTTAAACCCTTTATCTATCACCATCTTGAGCAAAAAGGAATAGTTTCAACAGTCAAAAGTGCCAAAAAAATGGTTGAGAAAGAAACTCCTGAAGTCTGGGACACTTTAGAAGAAGTTGTTAATGAATACCCTATAATGCTTAACAGAGCTCCGACTCTTCACAGGCTGGGTATTCAGGCATTTGAACCTGTTCTTATTGAAGGAAAGGCTATAAGGCTTCATCCTCTGGTTTGTACAGCTTTTAACGCAGATTTTGACGGCGACCAAATGGCTGTTCATCTTCCGCTTTCAATAGAGTCTCATATTGAAGCAAGAGTCTTGATGCTTTCGAGTAACAATATATTGTCGCCTGCAAATGGTTCTCCAATAATTGTACCTACCCAGGATATAGTTCTTGGTCTGTACTATCTGACTCAGCATATTCCTGGAGACAGGGGAGAAGGCACTGTTTTTTCATCTCCTGATGAAGTAAGAATAGCCTTTGATTCAGGCACTGTAGGTATGCATGCAGCAATCAAAGTAAGGTTAAGAGACGGTAAATTATATGATACAACTGTAGGCAGGACAATTCTCTGGGAGGTAATTCCTTCAGACAGTGTTTTATCCTTTAATCATATTAAAACATCTTCAATTGAAAAAGCTGCCCAGTATGTTGAAAAAATAAAGATTGGTGAAGTTTCATTTATTGATGCAGCAGATGAGATTTCTGAAGGTATTTTTAAGGATAAAGGACACTTTACAGGAAAATTTTCCAAAAAGGATTTTGAGTACGAGTTTTCATTCAAGGGTACAGAAGCAAAAGAGCTTTTCAGGAAAGCCCCTGGACAGATTGCCGGCCCATTCTATGATGGAGAAGCCTATCATATTTTTGAAATTAAAGATCGCGAAGACGGAATACCCTTTGAAATAGTTAATACTCAAATGAATAAGAAAACAATAAGAGAGCTTATTGACTATACTTACAGATATACAGGAACTAAAAATACAGTTATTCTTGCTGACAGGTTAAAAGATCTGGGATACGAAATAGGTACAATAGGCGGACTGTCTATTTCTATAAATGATATGATTATCCCTGAAAACAAATGGGACATTATAAGGTCGTCAGAAGATAAGGTAAATGAAATCAACAGGCAGTATACTGAAGGTCTTATAACCCAGGGTGAAAAGTATAACAAAGTCGTAGATATCTGGGCCAAGACAACTGACGATATTTCTGAAGCCATGATGAAATATATGAACAAGCCTCCAGCAATTATAGAAAATAACCCCGAAGCAGGAAGAATGAATGCTATTTTTATGATGGCTGACTCAGGAGCAAGGGGAAGCAAGGATCAGATGAGACAGCTCGCAGGTATGAGGGGGCTTATGGCAAAACCATCTGGAGAAATTATTGAAACTCCTATTACTGCTAATTTCAGAGAAGGTCTTTCAGTTTTGCAGTACTTCACATCAACCCATGGTGCAAGAAAAGGTCTTGCTGATACAGCACTTAAAACAGCTAACTCAGGATATCTTACAAGAAGACTTGCTGATGTTGCACAAGACTGCATGGTTACAGAGGATGATTGTAAAACAAGACTTGGAATTGAAGTTGAGCCTCTGACAGAAGGTGGAGAAATTATTCAGGAACTTGGAGAAAGAATTCTTGGAAGGTTTACAGCTGAAGATGTCCTTGATCCATTTACAGATGAAGTTATAGTTCCAGCAGGAGTTGAGATTCGTGAACGTGATGTAAAAAAAATAGATTCTGCCGGTATAAAAAAAATAAGAATCCGCTCTGTTCTGACCTGTCAGGCTGAAGAAGGCGTGTGTGCTGCATGTTATGGGCGAGATCTTGCACTTGGTAAAAAAATTGAAGTAGGTGAAGCAGTAGGAATCCTTGCAGCCCAGTCTATTGGTGAGCCAGGAACACAGCTTACCATGAGGACTTTTCATATTGGTGGAACAGCCAGTCAAAGAGTTGAGCAGGCTGATATCAAAGCAAGAACAGAAGGTATTGTTAAATTTGATGGTATTAATGTCGTTGTTAATGCTGAAAATGAAAATGTTGTAATGAACAGAAGAGGCGGCGAGTTTGCAATAATTGGCGAAAGCGGAAGAGAGCTTGAACGATGCAGGGTGATTTATGGAGCAGTTCTTCTTGTTAAAGATGAACAGAAAGTCAAGCCAGGCGATGTAATGGCTGTATGGGATCCGTTCACAACACCTATTATTACTGAGGTTTCAGGAACAATCAAATATGAAGATATAATTCCAGGTAAGACTGTCAGCGAACAAATTGACCCTGTTACAGGAAAAGCAAGCCGTACAATATCTGATCATAAAACAACTGAATACAGACCAAGAATTACTTTGAAAGATTCTAATGGAAGAGGTGTAAGGCTTCCTGATGGAAATGATTATGCAAGGTATGCTCTTCCAGTTGGGGCTGTTCTTATGACTGAGGAGGGTGATGATGTTCATTCAGGTGATGTTATTGCTAAACTTCCAAGAGCTACAACAAAAACAAAAGATATCACTGGTGGTCTTCCAAGAGTTGCTGAACTTTTTGAAATCAGAAAGCCTAAGGATGCAGCTGTTCTTTCAGAAATAGACGGTTATGTAACTGTTTCAAGAGGTACCAAAGGCAAGCATAAAGTAATTGTAACACCAGTAGATGTAGGAGAGAAAAAAGAATATCTTATTACAAGGAGCAAGCAGCTCAATGTCTACGAGGGTGATTATGTGAGAGCAGGAGAAGCTCTTTGTGGAGGCGATGTAAACCCTCAGGATATTTTGAATATTAAAGGTGAAATTGAACTTGCTAAATATCTTTTGAATGAAGTTCAGGAAGTTTACAGACTCCAAGGTGTTAAAATCAATGATAAGCATATTGAAGTAATTGTGCGTCAGATGATGAGGATGATCAAGGTTGTTGATCCTGGAGATACTGATTTTATAATTGATGAGCAGGTTGAAAGAAAGGCCTTTGAAAGTGCTAACTCTATGGCGGTAGCAAGAGGCGAAATGCCTGCACAGGGTGACCCCTTGATTCTTGGTATAACAAAAGCATCTCTTTCTACAGAAAGTTTTATATCAGCAGCATCATTTCAGGAAACAACACGAGTGTTAACTGAAGCGAGCATTGCAGGAAAAGTTGATTCTTTGCGGGGACTAAAAGAAAACGTGATTATGGGAAGGCTTATTCCTGCTGGAACAGGTAAAAAGGAATTCTGGGATTTAAATGTAAAGGCTGTGGAAAATTATTAAATAAATCTAAATAGCTTTTTAATAATAAAAAAATATTGTATAGAAGAACGGCTTTAAAGGGGTAAGTGTATTAGAAGTTTTTAATAATACAAATAAAACTTGACCCCTTAAGTCTGTTAATTTATATATAAATGATTTTGTCAAGACAGGTAAAGGAGGATAGTGCTAAATGCCAACTATTAACCAGCTAGTAAGAAAGGGTAGAAGCCGTGCTGCTAAAAAGAACAGCACTCCGGCTCTAAAAGGCGGGCCTCAGAAAAGAGGTGTGTGTACCCGTGTTTTTACATCTACCCCAAAAAAGCCTAACTCAGCTTTAAGAAAAGTTGCAAGAGTAAGGCTTACAACAGGAGTTGAAGTTGCAGCCTATATCCCAGGTATAGGTCATAATCTTCAGGAGCATTCTGTTGTACTTGTAAGAGGAGGCCGTGTAAAAGACCTTCCAGGTGTTCGTTACCATATTGTTCGTGGTGCTCTTGATACTTTAGGAGTTGAGGACCGTAAACAGGGAAGATCCAAATATGGTGCAAAAAGGCCTAAATAAATTTTAAGAGTAAAATAATTAAGGAAAAGAGATTTAGAATGCCGAGAAGAAGAGAAGTTCCTAAACGCAAAATTAAACCAGATTCAAAGTATCAAAGCGAGCTTGTTTCCCGGTTTATAAACAAAATTATGCTTGACGGGAAAAAAAGCGTAGCAGAAAAAGTTGTTTATTCGGCGTTGGATCTTGTTGGAGAAAAGTCAGGCGAACCTGCCATTGAAGTATTTAAAAGAGCAATGGATAATGTACGGCCATTTGTTGAAGTTAAATCAAGAAGGGTCGGGGGTTCAACCTATCAGGTTCCAACTGAAATAAGACCTGCAAGGCAGACAGCACTTGCCATGAGATGGCTTATTAATTATTCAAATTCAAGATCTGAGAAAGGCATGCCAAAAAAACTGGCAGCCGAATTTTTAGATGCTGCCAATAATCGTGGTGCATCAGTAAAGAAAAGAGAAGATACCCATAAAATGGCCGAAGCTAACAAAGCTTTTGCACATTACCGCTGGTAGGGTATATGAGATTTGTTAATGCCGGTAAGCTAATCGGAAAAGCGAGAGATTAAATTATGGAAACCAAGATTAGAATAAGGTTGCGGGCTTATGATCACAAACTGTTGGATCAGTCGGCACTGGATATTGTAGACACAGCGAGAAAAACAGGTGCTCAGGTTGTCGGTCCGATTCCATTGCCAACAAAAATTAACAAGTTTTGTGTTTTAAGATCTCCCCATGTAAACAAGAAGTCAAGGGAGCAGTTTGAAATCAGAACCCACAAAAGGCTTTTGGATATTCTTGAGCCGACACAGCAGACAGTTGATGCTCTTATGAAGCTGGATCTGTCTCCTGGTGTAGATGTGGAAATTAAACTTTAGTTCGGGGATTTAGGTTATGTGTAAAGGATTGATCGGTAAAAAACTTGGGATGACAAGTGTTTATACCCCCGAGGGAAATCAAGTACCTGTTACTGTTGTAGAAGCAGGTCCCTGTGTAATCACCCAGGTTAAAACAAATGAGACTGACAATTACAATGCGCTTCAGCTTGGTTTTAATGAAAAAACCAAAAAAGTGACTAAGCCTTTAAAGGGACACTTTGAAAAAAGCGGCGGAAAATGTTTTTACAAGATTAAAGAATTTCCCGTAGATAATCCGGGAGAGTATGAAGCCGGTCAGGAAATACGTCTTGATATTTTTAAAGTTGGTGAAAAAGTATCTGTATCAGGCACATCAAAAGGCCGCGGCTTCTCAGGAACAGTTAGAAGACATAATTTTTCAAGAGGACCTGTTGCTCATGGTTCAAGGAATGTAAGAAGACCTGGTTCAATTGGATGCAGTGCGTATCCTGCAAGAGTTATAAAAGGTAAGAGAATGCCGGGTCAGTATGGAAATAAAAGAATAACTGTTAAAAAAATTCAGATAATAGATATTCTTCCTGAAGAAAATATTATTTTTTTAAAGGGAGCAGTTCCAGGACACACAAACGGATACTTGGAAATTAAGAAGGCGTAAATATTTAAGCTCTAGCCGTATTGTAAAAGGAAGAAATGAGGAAAAAATGGCAGCTTTTGAAGTTTTAAACCAAAAAGGCGAAAAAGTATCTGAAGTCAATCTTTCAGACGAAATTTTTGATCTGGAAGTAAGAGGAGATATTCTGAATACTGTTGTTCGCATGCAGCTTGCTGCAAGAAGAGCGGGAACTGCCTCGGCCAAAGGCAGATCAGAAATTAAGGGAAGTACAGTAAAGCTGTACAGACAAAAGGGAACTGGCCGGGCAAGAAAAGGTAGTATCAAGTCACCTTTGCTCAAGGGTGGAGGTGTTGTTTTTGGACCTAAGCCAAGATCCTATGAGTTCAGTGTTCCCAAGAAGGTTAAGAAAACCGCTAAAAAAATGGCATTGAGTGCAAAAAATCAAAATAATTGTTTAAAAATATTAAACACTATTGAGCTTGAAGAAATTAAGACAAAAAAATTTATAGAAATACTCGAAGCTCTTAATGTTAAAAATGCACTTATAATTGTAAATGATATGGATGACAAAGTGGTTCTCTCAGCAAGAAATATTCCATCAATTAAAATACTTCATGTTGATGGTCTAAATGTTTATGATGTTTTGAAATATGAGAATCTGATTTTACTTGAGTCATCAGCAAAAGAAATTGAAGGGAGGCTATCATAATGAGAACCTCTTATGACATTATTCTTGGACCGGTAAATACCGAAAAATCGAATCTTCAAAACGAATTGCTAAATCAGGTTACATTTGAAGTTGACCCTCGAGCCAATAGAATAGAAATTAAAAAGGCTGTAGAAGAAATTTTTAAAGTCAAGGTAGAGGGCATCAGTACAGCAATTGTAAAAGGCAAAAAAAAGCGTCGCGGTCTCATAGTCGGCCAGAGGAAAAACTGGAAAAAAGCAATAGTTAAATTGAGACACGGAGATAAAATCGAATTTTTTGAAGGTGTGTAGAGGGTATAAATGGCTATAAAAAGAGTAAAACCGACGTCTGCAGGACGAAGAGGGCAGGAGTACAGCACCTTTGAAGAAATTACAAAAAAGGAGCCCGAAAGAAGTCTTGTTACATCCCTTAACAGAAGTGCAGGAAGAAACTCCTACGGAAGAATTACTGTAAGGCATAAAGGCGGCGGTCACAAAAGACTTTACAGAAAAATAGATTTTAAAAGAGACAAGGTTGATATACCTGCAAAGGTAGCATCTATTGAGTATGACCCTAACAGAACATCAAGAATAGCTCTTCTTCACTATGTTGATGGAGAAAAGAGATATATAATTGCTCCCCAGGATCTTAAAGTGGGTGATGTTGTTGAGTCTGGCGATAACGTTGATATTAAGCCGGGAAATACTCTTCCGCTGAAAAATATTCCCCTTGGTACTCATGTTCATAATATTGAGCTGAGAAAAGGCCAGGGCGGTCAGCTTGTAAGAAGTGCAGGTGTTTTTGCACAGCTTCTTGCAAAAGAAGACAAGTATGCATTGATTAAGATGCCTTCCGGTGAAGTGAGAATGATACTTCAGACATGCAGGGCAACAGTTGGTCAGATTGGAAATAAAGAACATGCCAATATTTCCATAGGCAAGGCAGGAAGAAACAGATGGAAAGGTCATCGCCCAAGTGTAAGGGGTGTGGCAATGAACCCTGTTGATCATCCTATGGGTGGTGGTGAAGGCCGTTCTTCCGGTGGTAGACATCCATGTTCTCCATGGGGTAAACCTACCAAGGGATACAGGACAAGGAAAAATAAATCCACTGATCGCTATATTGTTAAGAGAAGAACAAGAAATTAAGGGGTAGACAGTTATGCCACGCTCATTAAAAAAAGGACCCTTTGTAGATAACAGTCTTTTTAAGAAAATACTGACTGCACAGGAGACTCAGAACAAAAAAGTTATCAAGACCTGGTCTAGAAGGTCTACCATACTTCCGGAAATGGTCGGACTTACCCTTGCAGTTCATAATGGCAAGAAGTTTGTTCCGGTTTTTATTACTGAAAACATGGTCGGCCATAAATTAGGCGAGTTTTCGCCTACCCGGACATATTATGGTCATGCGGCAGATAAAAAGTCAAAGGCTAAGTAATAGGAAAAAGGGTGGCGAAGATGGAAGTTAGAGCAATTGCTAGATATAAAAGAATTTCACCTTTAAAGGTGCGAATTGTTATAGGCCAGGTTAAGGGGAAACCCATTGATTACAGCCTAAACAGCTTAAGTTTTATGCCCCAGAAAGCAGCGGGTATTTTAGAGAAGCTAGTCCGTTCTGCAGCAGCAAATGCTGAACAGAAAGGGCTTGATATTGATGATCTCTACATTAAAAATATTTACGTTGATCAGGGCCCTATGCTAAAAAGGTTCCGTCCAAGAGCCAGAGGCCGTGCAACCAGGATTCTGAAGAAAACCAGCCATATTACTGTCATTTTGGCAGAAAAGGCTGCATAAGGAGGATGAGTTTTGGGTCAGAAAGTTAATCCGATAAGCCTGCGTCTTGGAATTATAAAAACATGGGATTCCAGGTGGTTTGCTGATAAAAAAGATTATGGACAGCGACTGCAAGAAGATTTCAGAGTTAGGGAATATCTAAAAAAAAGGTTGTTCCATGCAGGCATTTCAAAAATAGAAATTGAAAGATCTTCAAAAAGGATCAAAATTAGAATTTTTACTTCCCGTCCAGGTATTGTTATTGGAAAAAAAGGTGCAGAAATAGGCCTTATTAAGCAGGAAGTTTCCAAGTTAATATCAAAGCAGGAAGTTGTTATCGACATCCAGGAAGTTAGAAAGCCTGAACTTGATGCACAGCTTATTTCTGAAAATGTTGCATCTCAGCTTGAAAAAAGGGTTGCATTCAGAAGAGCAATGAAAAGAAGTGTTACAAGTGCCATGAGACTTGGAGCTGAAGGCGTTAAAATTATCTGTTCTGGAAGACTTGGCGGTGCTGAAATGGCTAGAACAGAGTGGTACAAGGAAGGTAGAATTCCTCTTCATACTTTGAGGGCAGATATTGATTACGGCGTAACCCGTGCACAGACAACATATGGTGCAATCGGTATTAAAGTATTTCTTTTCAAGGGTGAAGTTCTTAAAAAGGATAAAAACCTAGCGGAAGTGGAAAAATAGGAGTTATTTTTAACCATGCTTAGTCCAAAGAGATTTAAATTCAGAAAGCAGCATAGAGGTCGTACAACTGGTCAGGCTATGAGAGGTTCTTCCCTGAATTTCGGAGAGTTCGGACTTCAGGCTGTAGAGCCCGGTTATATTTCTTCCAGGCAGATCGAAGCTGCAAGGATTGCGATAAACCGTCATATAAAAAGAGGCGGAAAAATGTGGATCAGAATTTTTCCTGATATTCCAATAACAAAAAAACCTGCTGAAGTCAGGATGGGTAAAGGAAAAGGTCCAAATGAAGGCTGGGTAGCAAGAATCAAACCCGGCAGAATCATGTATGAACTTCAAGGTATTGACAGAGACGTAGCTATGGAAGCATTCAGGCTTGCATCTCACAAGCTTCCTGTTAAAACCAAGTTTGTAGAAAGAGGCGAGTGGTCATGATTAAAGCTGCAAAATTAAGAGAAAAGAATATTGATGAACTCGAAAAGCAGGCAAAGGATCTGAAGCAAGAATTTTTTAACCTAAGATTTCAGCACCGTACAGGACGTCTGGAAAATACCGCTGCAATTCCAAAGGTTAAGAAAAACATTGCAAGAGTACTTACTGTGCTGAATGAACTAAAAAACAAGTAGAGTGAAGCCATGAGTGAAAGAGGAATGAAAAGACAATTGTCAGGATATGTCGTCTCTAATAAAATGGATAAGTCTGTTACCGTAAAAGTTGAAAGACTGGTAAAGCACCCATTATACAAAAAGTATATCAGACGTCATAAAAAATATATGGCCCATGATGAGCGTAATGAATGCCAGGTTGGAGACCGTGTCCTGATTCTGGAATCACGCCCTTTAAGCAAAAATAAAAGATGGCGTGTAAGCAGAATAATGGAAAAAGCTGTTTAATTTTTGTCATAATCATAAAGGGTATTTAAAATGATTCAGCAGGAGACACGTCTGGCAGTCGCTGACAACTCTGGTGCAAAAGAAGTGATGTGCATCAAGGTTCTAGGCGGTTCCAGAAAAAGATATGCCAGAGTAGGCGATGTAATTAAAGTAACTGTAAAAGTTGCAATCCCCGGGGGAAAAGTAAAAAAGGGTGACGTTGTAGAAGCTGTTGTTGTTAGAACAAAAAAGCAGCTGCAGCGTCCTGACGGTTCTAGTATTCGTTTTGACGATAACGCAGCCGTTTTAATTAACCCCAACAGAGAGCCTATGGGGACAAGGATTTTTGGTCCAATAGCGAGAGAACTAAGGGCCAAACGATTCATGAAAATAATTTCGCTTGCACCTGAAGTGCTATAAGAGGAAAAAAGGAAGATCCCATGCAGGTTAAAACAGGTCTTAAAAAAGATGATAAGGTAAAAGTTGTTGCCGGTAAGGATAAAGGCAAAATTGGGAAAATATTAAAGGTGGACCGAAAGGAAAACCGGGTAGTAGTTGAGAACATTAATAAGGTGAAACGCCACGTCAAACCAAATATGCAGAACAGACAAGGCGGGATCATCGAAAAAGAAGCTCCTATCCATTCCTCAAATGTTATGATTCTTTGTTCGCAGTGTATGAAGCCGTCAAGAATTGGTTATAAAATTCTTGAAGACGGTAAAAAAGTTCGTATTTGCAGCAAATGCAAAGAAGTCATGAATTAGGATAAGGATAAGGATAAGGGGTATCCCGGAGGAATTTGATGCTTGATATGAGAAGTATGTACAAAACGGAAATTGTTCCAAAACTTACAGAGACTTTTGGATATAAAAACCTTATGGAGGTTCCAAGAATCGAAAAAGTTGTTTTGAACATGGGTTTAGGTGATGCAGTTTCCAACAATAAGTTAATTGATTCAGCCGTAGAAGAACTAAAGCTTATAGCTGGACAAATGCCGGTTGTAACTAGAGCTAAAAAGTCTATTGCGGCTTTTAAGTTAAGACAGGGTATGCCCATTGGCTGCATGGCAACTTTAAGAAAAGAAAAAATGTATGATTTTCTTACCCGTTTAATTAATATTGCTCTGCCTCGAGTAAAAGATTTTAAAGGTATATCGGGTAAATCGTTTGATGGTTCAGGAAACTACACATTAGGAATTAAAGAGCATATTATTTTTCCTGAAATAGTATATGATAAGATAGACAAGATTAAAGGTCTTAATATATCTATAGTAACTACGGCAAAAACTGACAATGAAGCAAAAGAACTTTTAAAACTGTTCGGTATGCCGTTTAGAAATTAATTAAGGAGGAAGGGTTTTGGCAAGAAAAGCTTTAATAGAAAAGTCAAACAAAAAGCCAAAATATAATGTTCGTGCATATAACAGATGTCCTCTATGCGGTCGACCAAGAGCTTTTATGAGATATTTTGGAGTGTGCAGAATTTGTTTTAGAGATCTTGCAGCAAACGGCAAATTGCCGGGTGTTACTAAGTCTAGCTGGTAATATAAAATTATAAGTACGGAGATATGATATGAGTGCAATCACAGATCCGATTGCAGATTTGCTTACAAGAATAAGGAACGCGGGGCATGGGAAACTTGAAAGTTTCGACGTACCCAATTCAAAGATAAAGACTGGAATAGTTTCTATTCTGAAAGATCAGGGCTATATCCGCGACTATAAAATAATTGAAGATGACAAGCAGGGTATACTGCGTGTTTATCTGAAATTTATTGAAGGCAGAAAACACGCAATCTTTGGTATTCAGCGTGTTAGTAAGCCAAGCAGAAGAATTTACTCCAATGCTTCAGATATTCCAAAAGTAAGAAACGGACTTGGAATATCAATTTTGTCTACATCCAAAGGTTTAATGGTTGACAAAGAAGCAAGAAATCAAAATGTAGGCGGAGAAATACTCTGCAATGTTTGGTAAGAATAGGAGATAATATGTCACGTATAGGAAACAAGCCTGTTAAACTCCCGGGTAGCGTTAAGGCAGAGTATAAAGACAGTATTATTTTTATTGAAGGAGCCAAGGGAAGACTTCAGCAGGAAGTTCATCCCGATGTTGAGCTTGAAATATCAGAAGGGGTAATCAATGTTAAAGCCAAATCCCAGGCAAATGCAACAAGAGCATTTCAGGGTATGACAAGGGCTTTGATTGCCAATATGGTAACTGGCGTAAGCGAGGGTTTCAAAAAAGTACTTGAAGTTAACGGTGTAGGATACAGGGCAGAAGTAAAAGGAAGTGAACTTGTGCTAAACCTTGGATATTCAAATCCAGTGGTTTACAAAGTGCCTGAATATGTTGAAATAGCTGTTGAAGGTAATAAAATCAGTGTATCAGGAATAGATAAACAGAAAGTTGGACAGGTAGCGGCTGAAATAAGGGAAAAAAGACCGCCTGAACCTTATAAAGGTAAAGGGGTTAAATACCTTGATGAACATATTATCAGAAAAGCCGGTAAAGCTGCCAAAGCTTAATGTATAAGAGGTGCTAAAATGGGTTTTAAAAGAGAACCTAAATTTGTTTCTAGATATAAAAGAAAAGTAAGAATCAGAAAGAAAATCGCTGGTACAGCAGAATGCCCAAGACTTTCAGTTTTCAGAAGTGCAAGGCATATTTATGCTCAGATAGTAGATGATTCAAAAGGCCTGACTCTTGTTTCTGCATCAACTCTAGATAAGGAACTTAAAGGCAGCGAATTTGAAAACAAAACTGCTGCTGCAGTTAAGATTGGTAAACTTGTTGCTGAAAGAGCCAAAGCTAGAGGGATAGAAAAAGTTGTGTTCGACAGAAACGGGTATATCTATCACGGAAGAGTAAAAGCTTTGTCTGAGGGTGCAAGAGAAGCAGGGCTTAATTTTTAATTATCTTAGGAGGCTGTTTTGTTTAAAAAAGAGACAGATGATAAACAACTTATAGATAAAGTTGTTCACATAAAAAGAGTCGCAAAGGTTGTTAAAGGCGGCCGCAGATTCAGCTTCGGTGCCTTGGTAGTTGTAGGTGACGGGCAGGGTAAAGTTGGATTTGGTACAGGCAAGGCTGGTGAGGTACCCGAAGCCATCAGAAAAGCAGTTGAACAGGCAAAGAGAAATATGGTATCGGTATATTTAAAAAATGGAACAATTCCCTATACTACAAATGGAAGATTTGGAGCTGGAAATGTTCTTTTGAAACCCGCTGCCCCTGGTACCGGTGTTATTGCAGGTGGAGCTGTTCGTTCAGTTCTTGAAGCTGTTGGTGTTACAGATATCCTTACTAAATGTATTGGAACAAATAATCCTAATAACGTAGTTAGAGCAACAATTGACGGTCTTATAAATATTGAAAGTCCCGAGCAGGTTGCAAAAAGAAGAGGTATCCAAGTCAGCGAACTTTTTTAAGTTTTGCTGTGAGGATCATTATATCGGGATTTGAAAGGTGTAAAATGGCAGAAAAACTGAAAATAACCATGGTTAAAAGTATGATAACCCGACCTGAGAAGCATAGGAAAACATTAAGGGCAATGGGTTTGACTAGAATTGGCAAACAGGTTGAAATGCAGGATATTCCATCAGTAAGGGGAATGATCCATAAAGTTGAGCATTTGGTGAAGGTTGAGGAGATTTAGTTTATGAGACTTCATGAGCTTTCACCGGCTGAAGGCAGCCGGAAAAAGAAAAAAAGAAAAGGTCGCGGTCCTGGTTCAGGTAATGGAACTACAGCAGGTCGCGGTAGCAAGGGACTTAAGGCACGCTCTGGCGGTAAGGTAAGGATAGGATTTGAAGGTGGTCAGATGCCTATTCAAAGGAGACTGCCTAAAAGAGGTTTTACAAATATTTTTAAAAAAGATTACTCAGAAATAAATCTTGAAGCATTTGCATCATTCGAAGCAAATTCTACTATTGATGAAAAAATTCTCCTGGAATCAAGAAAAATTAGTAAACTCGGAAATGGAGTAAAGCTCCTTGGACGTGGAGAAATAAGTGTACCTCTAAATATTAAGGTTACCAGTGCAAGTAAATCTGCAATTGAAAAAATTGAGGCGGCCGGTGGTCGTGTAGAGGTAATTTCAAAATGATAACTGGCAGCGGATATCAGAATATATTCAAGCAGGCTGAACTAAAGAAGCGTCTTCTTGTAACTGCACTTCTTTTGATAGTTTACAGGGTCGGAGTACATGTTCCGACCCCTGGGATTGACAGAGAAGCTCTTGTATCTTTATTTGCATCAGCAAAAGGAACATTATTTTCAATGTTTGACATGTTTGCAGGGGGAGCTTTAAGTCAGCTTTCAGTTTTTGCTTTAGGTATTATGCCTTATATCAGTGCTGCAATTATTTTCGAATTACTCCAGGTATCAATACCTTATTTGCAGCAGTTGAAAAAAGAAGGTGAGCATGGAAGACGAAAGCTTACTCAGTATACAAGATATGCAACAGTTGCCATAAGTCTTATTCAGGGGGTTGGTATTAGTATCGGCCTCGAAAATATGACTTCTCCAGGCGGTGCTCCCATTGTAATTGAGCCAGGCTGGAGTTTCAGAATCATGACCATGATAACACTTACAGCTGGTACAGTTTTTATAATGTGGCTTGGTGAACAGATTACTGAAAGAGGCATAGGCAACGGAATATCACTAATCATTTTTGCTGGAATTGTAGCAAGAATGCCGGTTGCAATAACAAATACATTCAGGCTTATTTCACAGGGAGAAATGAATGTTTTTGGGCTGATACTCCTTCTTGTGCTTATGGTTGGAGTTATTGCCTTTATTATTTTTATGGAGCAGGCACAGAGAAGAATACCTGTACATTATGCAAAAAGAGTTGTGGGAAGGAAGATGTTTGGCGGTCAAAATTCACACCTGCCTCTAAAAATTAATAGTGCGGGAGTAATTCCACCAATTTTTGCATCTTCAATAATGATGTTTCCTGCAACACTTGCAAATATTGTAAATGTTCCTGCAATGGAATCTTTTTCACGTGCCATGTCCCCTGATACATTAATTTATAATTTAATATATGTGGCATTTATAGTATTTTTTTGTTTTTTTTATACAGCAATTCAGTTTAATCCAGAAGATCTAGCTGAAAATTTAAAAAAAGGTGGGGGTTACGTCCCAGGAGTAAGACCAGGTAAAAAGACAAGTGAATATATTGACAAAGTTATAACACGTTTGACTTTAAGCGGTTCAATTTATATTTCAGCAGTTTGCATTCTTCCTACTTTTTTGATTGCAAAGTACAATGTTCCTTTTTATTTTGGAGGCACTGCACTTTTAATTGTTGTAGGTGTTGCTATTGATTTTGTCGGTCAGGTAGAATCCCATTTAATTAATAGAAATTATCAAGGTTTTCTAACTAATGACAGTTCAAATAATAAAAAGAAAAAAGCTGGACTTAGCATAAGATAGGTGTTAATTTACACAATTTAATTTTTTCCTGTTCTGTAAATTGAAAGGAGTAGGAATGGCAAAGGAAGAAGCCATAAAGGTAGAGGGTGCAGTTACTGAAACCCTTCCTAATGCAATGTTTCGTGTTGAGCTTGAAAATGGTCATGAGATACTTGCCCATATTTCTGGTAAAATGCGTATGCATTTTATTAAAATTTTACCTGGAGACCAGGTCACAGTTGAACTTTCTCCCTATGATTTGACACGGGGTAGAATTGTATACAGAGCTAAAAAATAGAATCTAGCAGAGGTTAATTATGAAAGTCAGACCTTCAGTGAAAAAGATGTGTAGAAATTGTCGCATCATAAAAAGAAAAGGTGTGGTTAGGGTTATTTGTACAAACAAGCGTCATAAACAAAGGCAGGGTTAAAGGGGGGTATTTTGGCTAGGATAGCAGGTGTAGATTTACCCAAAAATAAAAGAGCAGACATCGCTCTGACATATATTTACGGTATTGGAAGAACAACAGCAGCAAATATATTGAAGAGTTTGGAAATAGATGCAGCTGCAAAGATTATGAATCTTTCAGATGATGATATAAATAAAATCAGACGTAAGATTGATGGCGAATTTAAGGTTGAGGGAGAGCTAAGAAGTGAAGTAGCCATGAATATTAAGCGTCTTATGGATCTTGGCTGCTACAGAGGTCTAAGGCATAGACGTGGTCTCCCAGTTAATGGCCAGCGTACAAGGACAAACGCGAGAACTAGAAAAGGACCAAGACGCGTCGCTGTTAAAAAGAAAAAATAAATAAATTTTGGAGTATTTTTAAAAATGGCTAAAGTCAAAATTAAGAAGAAAAAAAAGACCAGAAAGAATATATCTACCGGAGTTGCCCATATACTTTCAACTTTTAATAATTCTATTGTAAGTATTACTGACACTTCAGGAAATGTTATCTGCTGGTCTACTTCAGGTGCTATGGGCTTTAAGGGATCAAGAAAAAGCACTCCTTTTGCAGCTCAGATGGCAGCGGAAGATGCTGCAAAAAAGGCAGTTGAAAATGGAATGAAGACAGTTGAAGTTTATGTTAAAGGCCCGGGTGCTGGAAGAGAGTCTGCTATCAGGGCTCTTCAGTCAACAGGTCTTAATGTTACTTCTATCAAAGATGTTACTCCTGTTCCGCATAACGGATGCCGTCCGCCTAAGCGTAGAAGAGTTTAATTATATTTGATTTAAAAGAAATTTTTAATTAAGGAGGAAGCCTTGTCTCGATACAGGGGAGCGGTGTGCAGACATTGCAGACGCGAAAATATAAAATTATTTCTAAAAGGCGACAGATGCTTTACAGATAAATGTGCATTTGAAAGACGTTCATATGCTCCTGGTCAGCATGGACAGAAAAGAGGAAAACTTTCTGAATATGGAATCCAGCTGAGAGAAAAGCAGAAGGTAAGAAGACTTTACGGACTTTCAGAAAAGCAGTTTAAACTTACATTTCAGAAAGCATCAAGACTTCAGGGTGTTACAGGTGAAAATTTTCTTATAACTCTTGAAAGAAGACTGGACAATGTAGTGTATCGTCTTGGTTTTGCACCTTCAAGAAATCAGGCCAGACAGCTTGTAAGACATAACCATTTTACTGTTAACGGGAAAAAAACTAATATCCCTTCATTTATGGTAAAAACTGGAGATGTTATTCAGCTAGTTGAAAAAAGCAAAAACAACCAGAATATTAATGATTCTCTTGCTGCTGTTGAAAGACGTGGTATTGCTCAGTGGCTTGAGCTTGAAAAAGATAATTTCAAAGGTGTTGTGAAAAATATACCTGTAAGGGAAGACATTGCATTGCCTATCCAGGAGAATCTTATAGTAGAATTTTACTCCAGGTAGTAATTAATTTTAAAGATCAGGGATTTTCATGTTTTACAATAAAAACCTTCCTGGCGTAAGGGAGTAAATTAATGTCATCAAATTCACATTTAGATGAAATTGTATATATTAACTGGCGAGAAATGATTAAGCCTGAAAAAGTTCAGGTTGAAACAACAGAAACTTATGGTAAATTTGTTTTTGAGCCTCTTGAAAAAGGGTTTGCAACAACTATAGGTAATTCCCTGAGACGCATAATTCTTTCATCTATTTACGGAGCTGGTATAGTGAGGGTTTGGATCGATGGGGTTTCTCATGAGTATTCAACCGTTCCAAATGTAATTGAAGATGTATCAGATATTATTCTTAATTTAAAGGAGGTCAGATTAAGAGCCAGTGATCTTGAACCTCGCATTTTAGAATTAAAAACCGACGCTCCAGGCAAGGTTTATGCATCTCAAATTGTATCTGAAGACGGTTCTGTGGAAGTTCTTAATCCTGACCAGTACATAGCTACTGTTTCCCAGGGCGGAAATCTTCATATTAAAATGGAAGTAAGAATTGGCAAAGGTTATGCTCTTTCTAGTCAGAATAAAGAACAGGCCATAATCGAAGATTCAATTGCTGTTGATACAGTATTTTCGCCTGTAAAAAAAGTAAGTTACCAGGTAGGTAACGCACGTGTAGGACAGAAAACAGATTATGACAAGCTGACAATTGAAATCAGAACAGACGGCTGTGTCAAACCTGAAGACTGCCTTGCTTATGCAGCTAAGATTTTAAAAGAGCAAATGAATCCCTTTATCACTTTTGACGAGCACCTTGAACCTGATCCTGAACCTGATAAAAGTGATGAGGATAAACCGAAATTTAATGAAAATCTTTATAGAAGTGTTGATGAACTAGAACTATCAGTAAGAAGTGCAAATTGCTTAAAAAATGCAAAAATTGACACTATATATCAGTTAGTTCAAAGGTCTGAAAATGAAATGCTTAAAACCAAAAATTTCGGTAGAAAATCATTGAATGAAATTAAGGAAGTCCTTGGGGAAATGGGCTTATCGCTTGGAACCAAACTTGATGGTTTTGTGCCTCCTGAGGAAGAAGATGATGAAGAAGATATAGAATAGGAGTAAGATATGAGACATAAAGTATCAGGAGTCAAGCTTGGCAGGACTTCAAGTCATCGCAACGCCATGTTTAGAAATATGGTTACCTCACTTTTAAAGCATGGCCAGATAAAGACAACTGTTGTGAAGGCAAAAGAACTTAGAAAATGGGCTGATAAAATGGTAACTCTTGGCAAAAGAGGAGACCTTCATGCCAGAAGACAGGCTCTTGCAGTTATAAGAGAAAAAGATGTCTGCCATAAACTTTTTGAAGAAGCACAGGAAAAATTTGGCTCAAGAAACGGTGGTTATACACGTATAATCAGACTTGGTAACCGTAAAAGCGATGGTGCACCAATGTGTGTTATTTCTATGTGTGAGCCTTTAGAAGAATCAGCAAAAGCAGAGTAATTAAATTTTTGTTAGAACCTTGTTAAGATCTCTCACAAATATGAGTAAAAAAAGCCTGTAATTATAAATTGCAGGCTTTTTTATTTTTAAACTAATAATATGCTAACAATTCCCTAACATTTTAGTTGTAAAAATCCTTTAAGAATTTTTTTTGATACAAAACAATATTAAAGGATGGTTTACAATGAAAAGAATTTCAATTTTTATGGCAATGGCAGCATTGCTGATTTTTTCTTCAGTATCATTTGCAAAAGAAAAACTTGTAATTAAAGGTTCAACAACTGTGCTTCCAGTTGCACAGATTGTTTCTGAATCATTTATGAAAGACTACCCTGATATTGAAGTAACCTTGTCAGGCGGTGGTTCTGGAAATGGAATCAAGGCTATTCTTGATGGTACAACAGATATTGCAAATGCCTCAAGATTTATTAAAGACAAGGAAGTAAAAACTGCTGCTTGTGAAAAAGGCGTATATCCTGTTCCATTTATGGTAGCACTTGATGCAATTGTTCCTGTGGTCAACCCTTCAAACCCTGTAAAAAACCTTACCCTTTCTGATCTTCAAAAAATTTATCTTGGAAAAGCAACTAACTGGAAGGAATTTGGGGGACCAAATATGGATATAGTTGTTATTTCAAGGGATAGTTCCTCTGGAACATATGAAGTCTGGAGTGAGATAGTTCTTAAAAAGCAGAGAGTAACTCCAAGAGCACTGACTGTTCCTTCAAATGGTGCAATTGTTCAGTCTATAGCTTCAACCAAAGGAGCTATAGGATATATTGGACTTGGTTATCTTAACAATGATGTAAAACTTGTGAATGTTGATGGTGTGAAGGGATCAGAAAAAACTACTCAGACTGGCGAATATAAAATTTCAAGAGGTCTTTACATGTTTACTAATGGCTGGCCTGAAGGAAAAATTGGAAAATATATTAATTATATAATGTCGCCAAAAGGTCAGGAGCTTGTAAAAAAAGCTGGAAGCATTTCAATTTACTAAAACACTTTAATAAAAGCTGGCAGCTTAGTAAATAAAGAGCTGCCATTATTTCAATAAATTACAGAGATATTTTAATGACAAGAGAAAGCAAAGAAAAAAAAATCCGGCTGTTTTTTTTGATGATGGGTTTTTTCTGCATATTTATAATGGCAATGATAATAGTTTTTCTTTTTATTGAGGGCTTCCCTTTATTTAAGGAAATAAAAATACATGACTTCTTGTTTGGGAAATACTGGTATCCAACCTATGATCCGGCTGATTTTGGAATTTTAGCTCTGATTGTCGGCTCATTGCTTGTAACTATTATATCAGGTTCAATTGCAGTTCCTCTTGGACTCATGACAGCAATTTATATCGCAGAGGTTGCAAATGAAAAGGTAAGTGAATTTGTAAAGCCTCTTATAGAACTTTTAGCAAGCATCCCATCTGTTGTAATAGGTTTTTTTGGGATGGTTATTGTAGCACCTTTTTTACAGGAAATTTTTAATATTTCATCAGGGCTTAATATATTCAATGCTTCCCTTATGCTTGCATTCATGTCAGTGCCGACTATATGTTCTTTGTCTGAAGACGCAATAAAGGCAGTTCCCTCATCTTTAAAAGAAGCATCCCTTGGGCTTGGTGCAACTCATTTTGAAACTATTGTAAGAGTGATTATACCATCTGCATTGTCTGGAATAAGCACTTCTGTAATTTTGGGAATGTCAAGGGCAATGGGAGAAACAATGGTTGTTCTCATGGTTGCTGGCGGTGCTGCAATGATACCAGGATCAATATTTGATCCTGTAAGGCCGATGCCTGCATCTATTGCAGCTGAAATGGGAGAAGCACCGGTTGGAAGTGAGCATTATCATGCTTTATTTGCAATCGGATTTGTTCTTTTTTTATTTACATTGCTGTTTAATCTAATGGCTGCATGGATTTCAAACAGGTTCAAGCAGAGAGAAACCGGATTTTAACAAGGCTTTAAAATGGAAAAAATAAATTTTTATACTGTTAAATCAAAAACACTTTTTCAGAGAAAAATTGCGGAAAAAATAGCTTTTTCTGTGTTTAGGTCCTCAGCTTTTATATGTGCTGGAGCTCTTGGTATTTTATTTTATTTTCTTATATCAAGGGGATATTCTGCAATTAACTGGACATTTTTAACCAGGCCTCCAAGGGAAGCAATGACTGAAGGCGGAATTTTACCCTGTATTATTGGGACATTTGGATTAAGCATTGGAGCAATTATAGTTGCTCTTCCAATAGGGGTAATGGCTGCAATTTATCTTACAGAATATGCAAGAGACGGGAAAATTTTAAGAATAGTAAGGCTTGGAATAAATAATCTCGCAGGTGTTCCATCAGTTGTGTTCGGACTTTTTGGCCTTGCGTTATTTTGTATTTATCTGAAAATGGGTGTAAGTCTTGCTGCTGGTGCACTTACATTGTCGCTTATGAGTCTTCCCATAATAATTGGTGCAACAGAAGAGGCTTTAAGAGCAGTTCCTGACAGTTACAGATACGCAAGTCTTGGACTTGGTGCAACTAAATGGCAGACAATATTTAGAGTTGTGCTTCCTGCTGCAGCACCAGGCATACTTACAGGTGCAATACTTTCTGTAAGCAGGGTTGCAGGAGAAACTGCACCAATTATGTTTACAGGAGCTGTTTTTTTTACACCCTCACTTCCCAGTTCAATTTTTGATGAAGTAATGGCACTGCCATATCACATTTATGTTCTTGCAACTGCTGGAACTAATATATCGCAGACAAGACATCTTCAGTACGGAACAGCTCTTGTTCTTATAGCTCTGGTTTTTTTGATTAATATTATTGCTATTGTTATCAGGGCAAAGCTTCGTAAAAAAATGAAAATATAAATATTTTGGAGAACAGATGAGTTCAGGCAAAAAAAAGATACTTGTGGAGGATTTGGATTTTTATTACGGCGATTTCAAGGCATTGTCTTCCATCAGCATAGATTTTAATGAAAATGAGGTAGCAGCTTTAATCGGACCCTCAGGGTGTGGCAAAAGTACATTTTTAAGATGTCTTAACAGAATGAATGATCTTGTGAGTAATACCAGGGTGGAAGGAAAAATTATTCTTGATGATGAAGAGATTTATACCTCAGGCCTTGATGTAGTAGAGCTTAGAAGAAAAGTGGGGATGGTTTTTCAGAAACCAAATCCTTTTCCAAAGACTATTTATGAAAATGTTGCCTATGGATTAAGAGTAAACGGCATTAAGGATAAAAATTATATTCAGTCACAGGTTGAAAAGAGCTTAAAGCAGGCAGCGTTATGGGACGAGGTAAAACACAGGCTTAAGGATAATGCATTAGGGCTTTCGGGCGGGCAGCAGCAAAGACTTTGTATTGCAAGGGCTCTTGCAGTTGAACCTGAAGTGCTTTTGATGGATGAACCAGCATCTGCACTAGACCCGATTGCAACAACAAAAATTGAGGAGCTTATCCATGAGCTTAAAAAAAATTATACAATAGTAATAGTTACGCATAATATGCAGCAGGCAGCAAGAGTTTCTGATGTAACAGCATTTTTTTACATGGGTGAACTCATTGAAGCAGCAGATACAGATACAATTTTTACAAATCCTGGTAATAAAAAAACAGAAGATTATATAACAGGCCGATTTGGCTGATAAAGGGATTTTTATGAGACTTCAAAGAGAGATTGAAAATATTAAAAAAGATATTTTAACCCTTGGAGCAATGGCTGAGGAAAGGGTTGAAAAGGTTACTAATGCACTATTTGAAAGAAATTCAAGTCTTGCAAAAGAGGTAGTTGAAGCAGACAATGAAATTGATTTAAAGGAAGTTGAAATAGAAGAAGAATGTTTAAAGGTGATTGCACTTCACCAGCCGGTTGCAACTGATTTGAGGTTTCTTGTAAGCTGCATAAAAATAAATAATGAGCTTGAAAGAATAGGAGATCAGACTGTAAATATTGGGCAGAGAGTCATAAAACTATGCTCATGGGGTAAACCCGAATATGTTTTTGACTACAGATCAATGGGGCAAAGAACCAGGGAAATGCTTAAATTAAGCCTAGACTCATTTGTAAATTTTGATGCTTCGCTTGCACAAAAAGTCAGGGGCATGGACGATGAGGTCGATGAAATAAAAAATCATGCATATGATTATATTAAGCAGGTTTTAAAAGAAGCAGATTCTCATATAGGTTATATAATAAACATGTTTCTTGTTTCACGCCATATTGAGAGAATAGCAGACCATGCAACAAATATTGCAGAAGAGGTTATATATATGGTCAAGGGTGAAATTGTAAGGCATAATTATTAGATACGGGGTTTTGATAAATGGGAAGTGAACTGATTTTAGCAATAGATGATGAGGAAGATATCCTTGAATTGATAGATTATAATTTAAAAAGAGAAGGATTTCGGGTAATTACTGCAGAAAACGGTGAAAAAGGTCTTAAACTCATGGAAAGGGAAAAGCCAGATCTTGTTCTTCTTGATCTTATGCTTCCTGGAATGGATGGTTTTGATGTTGCAAAAAAAATACGAAATTCTCAAAAATTTAAAAAACTTCCGATTATAATGCTTACAGCAAAGGGAGAAGAAGCAGATGTTGTTACAGGTCTAGAACTTGGAGCTGATGATTATATTTCAAAGCCTTTCAGCCCCAGAGTCTTGTTGGCGAGAATAAAATCAGTTCTTAGAAGAAACAGTATTGAAGATGAAGCTGAATCAACTGATAAAGAGATTGTATTTAAGGATTTAAGAATCCACAGCGGAAGACATTTGGTTACCCTTGGCAAAGAAAGCCTGACCCTTACCCACTCGGAATTTGAAATTTTAAAATTTCTTGTATCAAAGCCAGGATGGGTTTTTACAAGATCCCAGATAGTAGATGCCATCCACGGGGAAAGTTATCCTGTAACTGAAAGAAGTGTTGATGTCCAGATTGTAGGACTTAGAAAAAAACTTGGCGGCTATGGAGCCTATATAGAAACTGTAAGGGGTGTAGGATACAGATTCAGGGAAGAGAATTATGAATAAGAACAGAAAAAAAAAGCTTTTCTGGCAGATTTATCCATCTTATTTGATTGTAATAGTAATCTGCACAGTTATAGGAAGCTATTATGCTTCAACATCAATTAAAAGTTTTTTTTATTCCCAGGTAGAAACTTCTTTATATGAGAAAAGTGAGCTTTTTGTTCCTGTTGTAAAAAGAGAGCTCTTAAATAATTCTTCGGTGGAAGAGCTTGATTTTCTTTGTGTAGATGCCGGAAAAAGAGCTGGACTGAGATTTACAATAGTTGATTTCAATGGAAAGGTTCTTGGAGACAGCAAAGAGTCTCCCCAAAGAATGGAAAATCATAAAACAAGACCTGAAATAAGAGCAGCATATTCTGGTAAAAAAGAATCCAATATAAGATACAGCGACACTTTAAAGCAAAAAATGCTCTATGCAGCACTTCCTATTTATATTGAAAATAATCTTGCAGGAGTTTTAAGGTCTTCTGTTTCTCTTGAATCAATTGGAAAAGAGCTTTTTATGACCAATTTTAAAATTGGTTTTGCAGGCCTTTTTATTGCACTGCTTGCAACTTTTATTTCATTTATTTTTTCTTTGAAAATAACAAAGCCAATTATTGAAATGAAAAACGGAGCAAAGGATTTTTCAAGGGGAAATCTTGATAAAAAGCTTTTTGTTCCTGAAATAAAAGAACTTGGAGAACTTGCAGAAACATTAAATCTTATGGCAGATGAGCTGAATGAAAAACTTAAAACAGAATCAAGAAACAGAAATGAGCTAGAAACTGTTTTTTCAAGTATGACAGAAGGTGTCCTTGCACTTGATACAAATGAAAGAATTATGAGGCTTAACCAAAGTGCCCTTGATATTTTTTCAATGGACTTGTCAGATATTAAAAATAAAAATGTTTACGAGCTTGTAAGAGACAGTGAACTATATAAATTTATTCAGGATTCTGTAAAAACAGAAAATCATGTTTCATCGGATTTAAAGTATGGAAAAACAAGAGAAAAAATTTTAAATGCACACAGCAGCCCACTTAAGGATGAAAAAAATAAAAGAATAGGAACTCTTTTTGTAATTCAAGATGTCACAAGGATAAGACACCTTGAAAATATGAGAAGGGATTTTGTTGCCAATGTATCCCATGAACTTAAAACTCCCATGACAGCAATTAAGGGGTTTGTGGAAACAATACGGGAAAGCACTGATATTGAAAGGGAAAGATTAGACAGATTTTTGTCAATTATAGATAAAAATGTAGACAGGCTCATAAACATAATAAATGATCTTCTTGATCTTTCCTGGATAGAAAAAAATGAGGAGTCAGAAATTATAAAATTCAGAAGTGAGCCTTTGTTTGAGCTTGTAGATTCTTCCGTAAAAATCTGCGAACCTTCTGCAATAAATAAAAATATTGAAATCATTGCTTCAATTGATTTAGCAATGAAAATTACAGTCAACAAGGTGCTTTTTGAAAATGCTCTTACAAATCTTATTGACAATGCAGTTAAGTACAGCGAGGAAGGAAAAACAGTAAAAATAATGGCAAAGGAAACAAGTTCTGATTTTGTAATTTCAGTTGAAGACGAGGGTATAGGAATTTCTTCAATGGAACATCAAAGAATTTTTGAGAGATTTTATAGAGTTGATAAGGGAAGAAGCAGAAAAATGGGTGGAACAGGACTTGGTCTTGCAATAGTAAAGCATGTGATGAATATTCACAAAGGCAGTATTGAACTTGCAAGTATTCCTGGAAAGGGCAGCTGTTTCAGTCTTAGAGTTCCTAAAAATATTTAACTGAACTTAAGTCTTTTATTTTTTTTGAATTAAACAGCCAGACAAAATAAAGTCTGGCTTATTTGTTTGGTGATTAATATGGCCTTATTTCACTTGAACTGAACAAAAAATTCTAATTTTAGGTGAATCACTAAGTAAAAGGTGAACGGAAATTGTTTTTTTTGCCCATTTCGGGTTGAGATTTAAAATTTGAATCTGACTTAAGAATGGACGAAAAAGGCCGTTTTCGTTCAGCCACTAAATATTAAGTTTTTTTTAAATATAATAAGCCAAATTTATTAATTTAAAAATATGAAAGGCTCAATTCAGGTTATAGCTCTTTTTTATTCACTTATTTCTGCTAATTTTGCATTTGTTATTTTTGATAGGTCAAGAACAGAAATTTCAATTTCAAGACCCCTTTTACCTGCACTCACAATAATTGTTTCAAAATCTAATGCTGAAGAATCAATTATGGTTTTAAGTTTTTTTTTCTGACTAACCGGGCTTATTCCCCCTACTATGTATCCAGTAATCCTTGAAGCTTCATCCGGGTTTGAAATTTCAGCTTTTTTTAGATTAAACTCTTTTGAAAATAATTTTAAGTTAAGCCTTTTTACAGCAGGGATAACTGCTGTAAAATAATTGTTTTTTAAAGATACATCTTTAACAATAAGGGTTTTGAAAATTTTTAAAGGATTTTGGTTAAGTTTTTCAACAGCTTCTATTCCATAGGAAGAATTATTTTTATCATGTTCAAAGCTTAAAATTTTAAAATTTATTTTATTTTTTTTTAACAAATTAATTGCTGGTGTCATTTTTTTATAAATTAGCTTTATAGTTTCAAATTGTGATTAATTTTTTGTGAATGAACAGAAAAATTTTGTCTGTTGTAATTAATATTATTTAAAATATACTTGAAATTGTTTTCAATAGAAATAATTATATTTTTTAAAATTTAATAGGATTAACAAAAATTTGACATTCTGAAATAAACTTTGTTTTCAGTTAATTAAAGTTTATTTAGAATAAATCTTTTTTTAGTATGATATTCAAAATTTGATCTAAAAGGGTTTTTAAATTTTTTGCATTAATGATAAAAATAACAGTTTTTGTATTGCTTTGATTATTTTAAGTTAAAATTAATAGTGGAGCAGAAATGGACCTTGAACTCCTGAAAAAAAAATTTAGGCATAAGGCAGAAGCTGATGTTAAGGACATTAATCTTGCAATAAAAGCGGCTCCTTTTTTAGTCAAGGAAGTGATAAGACTTGAAGAGGAATTAGAACTAAAAGAAAAAATGATTGAAAAGTTTAAAAAAAGGATTAAACGTCAGCCTCCTCTAGTGAGTAAAGGAGAAAAGGACGATTTTAATTGGGTAATAAAGATTAATGAAGAAACAAACACTATGCTAATCCAGTTTAATGGAGTTCCAAATAAAAGTGGTGCAAAAATATGTTCAAATGCTGTGATTAATATGAGCGAAAATCTTGAGCCTGGCTTTTCAGTAATAAGTGATTTAAGGACATTTGACACCTCAGTCATCAATCAGAGAATGAGTTTTTATTTTAGAAAAGTGCATTATCTTTTTTTGAGGACAAATGCTAGATATATAATAAGGGTTGTTTCTGAAAAAGACAAAGAAGCAGCTGGATTTCTTGATTTTCCGCCTGATCAGAAAAAAAATTTGAAAATGTTTACTGTTACTTCAGTAGATGAGGCTAAAAATATAATAAAAAATATGGGAAAATATCTTAGAAAGTAGATTTGATATGTTTGAATTTTTGCAGGAAGATTTAATTGAAAAGATTATAAATAAAGAAAATTTTGAAAAAAAAGATCTTCTTCAAGTACTTAAGATTGAAAAAAAAGACTTATTAAAACTTTTGTATATTACAGATAAAGTAAGATATCATTTTTTTAAGGATAAAATTGGGCTGTGTAAAATAATGAATGCAAAGTCTGGCAATTGTAGTGAAGACTGTGTTTTTTGTACCCAGTCTTTTGCTTCATCAGCAAAAATTGAAAAATATGAATTTAGAGATTCTCAAGATATAGTTGAAGCGTCAAAGCAAATTTCTTTATTGCCTGTTAAAAGGTTTGGAATAGTCACCAGTGGAAGAGGCCCATTAAAAAAGGATATTGATGAGTTTAAAAACGCTCTTTCAAACTGGCAGGCAAAAAGACCTTTTTTTTGTGCTTCTTTTGGGATTGCTGATTATGAAACTTTGAAACAATTAAAAGAAAGCGGTCTTTCAAGATATCATCACAATCTTGAAACATGTGAATCCATGTTTGATAAGATATGTACAACCCATAATTTTGAAGAAAGAATGGAGACTGTAAAAAATGCCAAAAAAGCAGGTCTTAAAGTTTGTTCAGGAGGAATTTTTGGGCTTGGAGAATCAGATGAACAGATTTTGGAATTTACATTTAATTTGAAAGAAGCTGATCCAGATTCAATCCCTGTTAATTTTTTGGTTCCTGTAAAAGGAACAAAAGCCTATGGGTTTAATTTTTTGACTCCTTTGAGATGTCTTTTAATTGTCGCTTTGTTAAGGATTGTCATGCCAGATAAAGAAATAATAATTTGCGGAGGGAGAAAGGAAAATTTAAAAGAACTTTATCCTTTTGTATTTTATGCTGGTGCTTCAAATCTTATGACAGGAAATTACCTTACAACTTCGGGTGAAGATATTGAAAAGGATTTACAAATTCTAAATGAGCTTGGTTTTTATCCGGATATAGGCTGATTTTTTTGTTAATATTTGAATCTTTTCCTTGATTTTTGAAAAAAAATAATCAAATTAGAAAAAATTTTTGAATAAAAAGAAGATATTTTCAAACATTAATTTAATCATAAGGTCGGAAAAAGAAAAAATGGAATCTGTAATAATAAATTTCACAGAGAAAGAAAAAAATCTTATTATTGAAAATACTTTAGCCCCTGAAAATTTGACCCTTAGACTTAAAAATGCAGATATAAAAGGTAAATATCTTAGGGTCAGTTATGAATATGATGAATTGGATGAGCTTGTGGGATTTATTGCAGCAGAATTCAACCATGTAACGGACGAGTCTGTAAAAAAAGGGTTGGATAAACTCTATGAAAAGCTCAATGAAATTCTTGAGACGGAATATTAACTTTTGGATCATTATTATTTTAAGGGCTGTTTTTTTTAATCTGAAATGCAATTTCAAAATAAAGACTGCTTTTAATAAAAAAGCAGTCTTTTATTATATAAAATTTTTAAATTTATGCGTCTTTTTTATTGGAAGGTCTCCAAATCTTTTGTTCCTGAGCTTTTTTGATAAGTTCTTCCCTGAAATTTGGATGTGCAATTTCAATTAACATTTCTGCACGTCTCCATGTAGATTTTGCTCTAACCTGTGCGGCACCGTATTCTGTTACAATATAGTCTACCTGTTGTCTTGGAATTGTAACTATTGTGCAGGGATCAAAATTTGGCACTATTCTTGACTGAAGGTTGCCTTCCCTGTCTTTTACTGTTGATGAAAGACAGATAAAACTTTTTCCGTTTTTGGCCCATTGAGCTCCAAGAACAAAATCCCACATTCCTCCGTTTCCAGATATCTGATGCATTCCCGAACTTTCGCCGTTTACCTGTGAGTAAAGATCTACCTGAACTGCATTGTTGATTGAAACAAAGTTATCTAGCTGCTGGATGATTCTTGGGTCGTTTGTGTAAGTTGCAGAATAAGAAGCCACAGCAGGGTTATTGTTGACAAAGTCATAAAGTTTTTGTGAACCCATTGAGAATGTATAAGGGACTCTGTATTTATCAATTGATTTTTTTGAGCCGTTCATTCTTCCTGATTCAATCATGTCAACATAGGCATCAGAAAGCATTTCTGTATGTCCGCCAAGATTTTTAAGATCAGATTCGGCAATCATTTTTCCTACAGCATTAGGCATACCCCCGATTCCAAGCTGAATACAGCAGCCGTCGTAGAGATATTTCATGATAATTTTAGCAATTTCTCTATCTGTCTCAGTGGGTTCAACTTCTGGTGGTACAAAAACAGCCTGATCTTCAGGAGCTTCTACAATAAAGTCAACCTGAGATATATGGATTCCCTCTTCCTGTCCGCCAAGTGCAACTGGAAGATTTTTGTTTACCTCTACAATTACTTTGTCAACATGTTCTATGTTTGCCATGGAAACTGAGTTTGTAAGTGAAAAATTAAAATATCCATGTTCATCCATAGGGCATACCTGAGCTATGTATACATGCTGTTTGTCTGCAATATTTTTCCTGAACCATTCGCCAGCCATGTGATACATAATTGGAGTGTAATGGCAGATATTATAATCTCTTTGAAGAATTCTTGCTACTTTGCTGAAATGCAAATCATGATAAGCAAAAACATCTGGACGCTTTACAACTTCTGGAACTGGAGGAAGTGTAATTGCACATGAAACATCAATATTTGATAGTTCATCTGCTCTTTTTGCAAGAGCCTGATCGCATATAACAGGTTTACTTGTCATAAATCCGTAATCAACCCTCATGCCTGATTCAATACATTTTACCGCCTCATCGGCAGATACAAGCTTTTTTTTGTACTCATTAATGTATTTGTTCATAAATTAAAACCTTTCCTTATTTTAAAATTTTTAAATATAGTTTTTTTTGTACAAATCTTTTTCTTGTTGGTTAACATGGTTAATCTGTGTAAACATTTGATATTAAAGATAAATTTTATGCTGATATATTTTATTGAAAAAATAAGTCAAGGAAATAACCTGGTTTATTTAAAGGAAAAATGTGTTTTTTTTTGATTTTTGTTTTCTGGCTTATTATATTTTTGTTCAAAACACGGACAGTATTGTTGACTTTTAACTTCATGCAACATATAAATAATTTTTGATTCCATGCATAAATGGCGTTTTTTGATAGTACAAGCTGTCTACTCAGCTTGTTATAAATTTTATAATTCTGGCATAGACATTGTGATTGGCAGTAAACTTTTTAACCCCGGGGGAGATCTATGAGTAATAAAGGCCCTGTTGTTTTTAACGATCCTGACAAACTTGCAGATTTTGTCATTGAAAAAGCAGGAAAAAATCTTGTATTGGGAATGCAGCTTGGTTTGGGTAAGCCAAATAACATAGCAAACGCATTGTACAGAAAAGCTAAAAGTGATCCAAGTATTAAACTAAAAATCCTTACAGCTTTATCACTAGAAACTCCTACATGGTCGAGTGATCTTGAAAGAAGATTCATGGAGCCCCTTGTGGAAAGAATCTGGGGCGGTTATGTTGACCTTGAATATGCAAGGGATGTAAGGCTTAAAAAACTGCCCCCAAATGTTGAGGTTGGCGAGTTTTTTTACAAGGCCGGTGCTTTCATGAATAATAACCATATGCAGCAGAATTATATAAGCACAAACTATACCCATGCAGCAAGAGACGTTTTGGCAAATGGAATGAATGTTGCAGGTGCTCTTTTGGCCGCAAAAGAAATAGACGGAAATATGAAATATTCTGTTTCCTGTAATGGCGACACTGCTCTAGATGCTCTTGACCTTATGAGAGAAAAAGAGAAGAAAGATCCTTCATATAAAGCTGTTGCGGTTGGAGAAATAAACAAAAATCTTCCTTTTATGTATGGAGATGCTGTTGCAGATCCATCTGAGTTTGATGCAGTTTTAGAAGGCCCTCAGTCTGATTTTACACTTTTTGGAGCTCCAAAAGAGGCTATAAATGCAACTGATTATATGATTGGTATTCATGCAAGTACTCTTATACCTGATGGAGGGACTCTTCAGATAGGAATTGGTTCTCTTGGAGATGCTATTGCTTACGGTCTGATCAGCAGGCATAAAGAGAATTCAAAATATAAGGCTTTTCTTGAAGAAGCAGGAATCCTTGAAAGATATAGTGACCTCATTGAACGTGTCGGTGGATATGAGTCTTTTGATAAAGGTATTTACGGCAGTACAGAAATGATGGTTGATTCTTTTGTCGATATGTACAAAAACGACGTAATGAGAAGAAGATGCTATGATGATGAACATATTCAGCAGCTTGTAAATGAAGAGGTTTTCAAAAATTATAAAGTTACTCCAGAAGGTCTTGTAAGGCTTGTAAAAGACGGAGCTGTCCCTCCAAAATTAAATGATGCAGCAGTTAATTATCTTAAATATTTTGGAATATTTAAAGACGATGTTATTCTTGAAGGTGATACCTTAAAATGCAAAGGCCAGGCATTTTCATCTGATTTAAGAGATTCTGAGAACCTTAAGGCTGTTGTTGAAAATTGTCTTGGTACAGATCTTAAACATGGATACTGGATTCATGCAGGATTTTTTCTTGGTCCAAGGGCTCTTTACAAGACTCTCTATGATATGAGTGATGAAGAACGTGCTCTAATAAATATGACCAGCGTATTAAATGTTAACCAGCTTTATGCAAATAACAACTATTCATCAGAGAAACTTAAGGTCCTTCAAAGACAAAAAGGAAGATTTATCAATGCTGGTCTGATGGTGTCCCTTAGCGGTGCAATCGCATCTGACGGCCTTGACAATGGAAAGGTTATAAGCGGAATTGGAGGCCAGTACAATTTTGTTTCTCTTGCACATGCTCTTAGCGATGCAAGAGGTGCCTTGATGATTAGAAGTACAAGGGAGTCAGGCGGTCAGATAAATTCAAATGTTGTATATAATTATGCTCATTGCAGCGTTCCAAGACATTTGAGAGATATTGTAATTACTGAATATGGAATAGCTGATTTAAGAAGCAGAAGCGATAAAGATGTAATTAAAGAACTTCTTAATGTATGTGATTCAAGATTCCAGAACGGTCTTCTTGAAAAAGCAAAGCAAAATGGAAAGATTGAATCTGATTACACAATTCCTTCCCAGTACACACAGAATTATCCTGAAAAAATTGAAAAGCTTGTTGAATCTCACAGGAAAGAAGGGTTGTTTCCTTTATTCCCGTTTGGAACAGATTTTACAGATGAAGAGGTTGCAATCGGTAAAGCTCTTAAAATGTTCAAGGCAAAGGCAGATAAAAGTAAAATGTCAATTATTCCAGGTATTTTTAAGGCTTTTACTTCTTCAATTCCTGAAGGTGCAAAACCCTACCTTGAAAGACTTGCTCTTGATAAGCCGTCTGATTTCAAAGAAAAACTGCTTCAAAAAATTGTTATTTCAGCATTGAAAAACAGTGGAGCTGTATAACTTTTAAAAGTTTATTTATAAAAATATTAAGGCAGAATCTTTTTTTATTAAAGATTCTGCCTTTTTAAATTAATTTTTTTTAAGTTTTTTATAATGAAAGATTTTTTTCATCAAACTTAAGTGTTGCAAAATAATCTTCTTCAGTTTCTTCTCTTCTTATGAGTTTTACATTTTTATCTTCACATAAAAGAAGCTCTTTTGGTCTTAATCTTCCATTGTATGAAAATCCCATTGCATGTCCATGTGCTCCTGTATCTTCAATAACAACAAGATCGTTCTCGTAAAGAAGGGGGAGCTTTCTTTGAATTGCAAACTTATCATTATTTTCACATAAAGACCCGGTTACATCCACAATTTCAGTTTTATCTGCATTTTCTTTTCCAGGGATTTCAATATGGTGGTATGCTCCGTAAATTCCCGGTCTCATGAGGGCAGACATTGAAGCATCTACTCCGACATATTGTCTGTAAATAGATTTTCTATTTATTACTTTTGTTACAAGAACTCCGTGTGGGCCTGTCATGTATCTTCCGCTTTCCATATTAAGTGCTGGTTCATAACCGTTTCTTAATTCAAATTCTTTAAAAAGCTCAGTAATATTTTTTCCCATTTTTTCAAGATTAACAGGGGTTTCATCTGGTCTGTAAGGTATGCCTATACCTCCACCGATATTAATGAATTCAAATTGGATTTTAAGTTCTTTTCCTGTTTTTTCGGCAATATTTAAAAGCATTCTTGCAGTTTCAATAATATAGTCTTCATTAAGTTCATTTGAAGCAACCATTGCATGAAGTCCAAATCTTCTGATTCCAAGGTCACAGGCTTTTTTGTATGCAGGAATAATCTGGTCTGTTGCAAGTCCGTATTTGGCTTCAGAAGGGTTTCCAATAATTGCATTACCTGTTCTTTCAGGACCTGGATTATATCTAAAACATATAATTTCTGGAATTTCGGGCATTTTTTCAATTAAGGAAATATCATCAAGGTTTATTATTGAACCGCAGTCTGAAAAAGCTGTTTCAAATTCTTTTTTTGATGTGTTGTTTGAAGTAAACATTATATCCATATAATTTTTTGTCTGCTGCCTTGCTAGAATAAGTTCTGCAATGGAGCTGCAGTCAAACCCAAAACCTTCATCTTTTATGATTTTAAGAATTTGAGGATTTGGAAGAGCTTTTACTGCAAAGTATTCCTTAAAATTATTTAAGTCTGCAAAAGCTTTTTTAAGATTTCTGCATGTCTCTCTTATTCCTTTTTCATCATAAATATGGAAAGGGGTTTCAAATGCAGATGAAATTTTATCAAGGTTTGGAAATAATCTTTCCTTGAAATCTTGTGAAACAGGCATACTTGGTTTCCTTTTTAATCATGTATTTTGACAAAAAAATAAGTTTATTATTGAAGTTTTGAACTGTACTCAATTATTTTTTCCCATTGATCATCTTCTAGTTCTGCTCCAAGAACAGATACAGCTTCAGCTCCCATAAAAGAACCAAGTTTTCCGCATTTTTCAAGTGTAAGTCCTTTAAGATAACCGTAAAGAAAACCTGCTGCCCAATAATCGCCTGCTCCAGTAGTGTCAACCAGGTTTTCGCATGTTACCGGACTTACTTTTATGACACTGTCCCCGGACCTTATTAAAGAGCCTTTGTCACCTGTTTTAAGAGCAGATATTTTGCAGTGCTGGGAAAGAATTTCCAGACACTTGTCAAGGTCTTTTGTATTGCAAAAAGCACTTGCTTCATCTTCGTTTGCAAAAATTATGTCTACATATTCCTTTAAAAGATCAGGAAGAAAATCTTTTGAAGCATTTACAACTTCAAATGAAGAGAGATCAAGGCTTATAATACAGCCAGCATCCCTGGCTGTTTTTAAAATATGGGTTATTAAATCCCTGTTAAAAATAAGATATCCTTCAGTGTGAAAAAGGGGGTATCCTGCAAAAGTTTGGCTTGAAGTATCTTCAGGTGAAAAATGCATTGCAGCTCCAAGATGGGTTCTCATTGTTCTTGCTGCATCAGGTGTAACCATGCATACAGAAACTGCTGTTGGAGAATTTTTGAGTGTTTTAAGGTTTTCTGCATTGCCTCCGGCTTCTAAAAGGGTTTTTTTATAGAATAAAGAGTTTTCGTCATCTCCTGTTTTTCCTGCAAGAGAACCCTCAGCACCAAGTCTGCACATTGCAAATATTGTATTTGCTGCTGATCCTCCGCATGCTTTTTTTGAAATATTTATAAGAGAAAGAATTTTTTTTAGCTCATCTTCACTTATAAGCTCCATTCCTCCTTTTTCTCCTGATATGTTTTTTAAAAGAAAATCATCATCAACATAAGCAAGAATATCTACAATAGGTGAGCCGGCACCAATAACTCTAATTTTATTTTCTTCAGCCATATTTTCCCCTGGATTTTGTTTTATTTTAATCTGTAAATAGAATTAATTTCTCAGTTTATCCGAATATATTTTAAAATTACATAAATTCAAGTAAATAAACTTAATTTTTTGGTTAAAGATAAAACTCGCTTAAAAAATCAGGCAGTTTTTTCAGGCCATAGACCGCAGCTCTTGATAGTGCAGATTTTTTTAGGACATGAACATTTATGTCTACATAATCATAAACAACTGCCTTGGTTTTTCCTGGTGCTGTTCTTAAGACTCTGCCTAAATACTGGGTAAGCCTGCCGCTGAAATTTACAGGCGTTGTAAGAAAAAGAGTTGAAAGTGAATTGAGGTCAAAACCTTCTCCAATCAGCTGTCCTGTTGCAATGATTATGTTGTTTTTTTTAGAAATCATTTCTTTAAGAGCTGCTATTCGTTTTTTTTCACTTAAATCTCCTGTAAAAACAAGAGAATCAATTTTATGCCTGAATTTTAAAATCTGGCTTAAATTTTCACAATGTTTTTTTCTGTCTGAAAGAACAATTATATGTCCATTTGAATTATTGTATTCATTTGCAATATCTGAAGCAATAAGCCTGTTTCTTTCATTGTCTGAAGTAAGCTCTGTCATCATTTTTGAATATTCAGTTACAGGGTCATGAAACGGAGTAAAATCTGTTGGCCTTAAAATTATTTCAGCTTCGGTTATATGGCCTCTCATCTCCAGATTATGTTTTTCAATTTTATGCATTAAATTTCCAAGATACCAGAAAATAAGATTTGAAAGGTTGTCTCTTCTGTAAGGGGTAGCACTTAATCCTAAAAGGTATTTTGAAGAAAATGAACTTACAACTTCTGTAAATGTTTTTGAAGGAGTTCTGTGGCATTCATCAACAATTAAGTGGCCTATTTGGTTTTTTAAATTTCCATCATATTTGACAAGACTTTGTACAAGTCCGATTGTAAGTTTTTCACCTTCTTTTTTTTTGCCTGCACCAATAAGACCTATTTCATTTTCATTTATCCCAAGGAAGTAAGATGCCTGTTCAATCCATTGCCTTGCAAGGTCTTTTGTGTGGACAATAACAAGAGCTGGCTGTTTTCTTAAATAAATAAGATAAAGTGCCATTACAGTTTTGCCAGAGCCTGTTGGAGCATTTAAAATTCCAAAATCCTTTGAAAAAACATCATGGACAGCTCTTTTTTGAAATGATTTTAATTCTCCGTTAAAAATAAAGTCTATATTTTCCGACTCAATTCTTTTATCTAAAATTTTGTATTCAATTTTATTTGTGCGGCAAAATTTTATATATTCCCTGGCAAGGCCCCTTGGTATTATTAGACTGCCTTTGGTGCTGAAAAAATAAAATTTCAGTTTTTGGCTTGTTTTACCGTTCCATCTCCCCATTTTTTCATTTTCAGACCATTTTGGATTTATTATTTCAAGCTCGTTTTTTGCTTTTTCAACTATAAGGGGATGGGGATTAATGATTTCAAGTCTGTTTTTTACTGTAAAAATTGTTGTGGGCAAGTTAATTTCCGTAAAATTCTTTGTTTAATCTTAAATTAAATTTTATTATTATAATTTTTAAACATTTATAAAAATATCATATAAGATTCAAGCTGATTATTAAGAATAAGTTGTAATTAGTGGCTGAACGAAAACATCAAATTTTATAAAATCAGGCCTCAAAAAATGAAATTATTTTTCTAAAAAATTATGAGAAAATTATGAGAAAG